>MDTB01125016.1_pt1 | contig 17635 bp, 16 predicted proteins | sample 811161 | NCBI WGS metagenome assembly MDTB01 (sample SAMN05326650, study PRJNA326480) | marine metagenome | isolation source: seawater | place: Mediterranean Sea | collected 2009
GAGAAATTTTCCGAAAAAAAAAACTACGAAATAATTTTAACCAGAAATAAAGATAAATATTTAAAACTACGAGATCGAGTAAAAGTTGCTAGAAAACATAAAGCTGACTTATTTCTTTCTCTTCATGCTGATTATCACAGAAACAAGAAAATTAGTGGAGTATCAATATATACTTTGTCTGAGAATGCCTCTGATAAAGAGGCAGCGGCACTTGCAAAAAGAGAAAATAAGGAAGACCTTATTGAGGGATTAGACTTATCAACTGAGTCTAGGGAGGTAACAAATATTTTGATAGATTTAGCACAAAGAGAAACAATGAATCAATCAAGCATATTTGTGGATTTCTTAATTAAAGAATTTAAAAAGAATACAAAGCTATTACAAAGAACACATCGTTTCGCTGGATTTGCTGTTTTAAAAGCACCTGATGTACCCTCGGTATTGATCGAAATGGGTTATCTTTCAAATTTAAAAGACTCTGGCCTTTTAACAGATTCTCGTTATCATAATAAATTAGTCAATAATATAATTAGTAGTGTAGAAAATTACTTTAAATGGAAAGAAAATACCCTAAATCAATCTAATTGAGTATGTATGAAAAATTTATTAAATATATTTAATTTTTTTTTAATTATTTTGATATTTTTATTTCTTTTTATAGTTGGATTGTTCTGGTTCTTTGGAAGAGATCTTCCTGATTTTAAAAAAATGTCAAATTATGAACCTCCAATTGTGTCTAGAGTTTTCGCTTCTGATGGAAACTTTCTAGAGGAATATTCCAGAGAAAATAGGGTTTTCTCAAATTTTGATCAATTCCCAGAGCAATTAATTAGTTGTTTCTTAGTTGCAGAAGACAAAAATTTTTATAATCATATTGGTTTCGACACAAAAGGTATTATTAGAGCAGCTTTTAAGAATGTAATTAATACCTTCAATAAAAAAAGACCAGAGGGTGCTTCAACTATAACCCAACAAGTTGCAAAAAATTTTTTGCTTTCTGGAGAAATTTCATATAGCAGAAAAATAAAAGAGATTATACTTTCCCTAAGAATTGAAAATGTATTTTCAAAAAAAGAAATTTTGGAACTATATCTCAATGAAATTTATTTAGGTAATAGGTCTTATGGAGTTTCAGCAGCTTCTGTTAATTATTTTAATAAATCTTTAGATGAATTGTTACTTGAAGAAATGGCACTATTGGCAGCTCTTCCTAAGGCTCCGAGTAGTTATAATCCATTTACCAATCCTAATAAGGCCAAAGAAAGAAGGAATTGGGTTCTGCAGAGATTATTTGATGAGGGGTTTATTACAAAAGATAGATTTAATAAGGCTAAAAAAAGTGAACTTAAATTAAATAAAAAGAAAAAGATTTTTACTGAGAAAGCATCTTTTTTTAAAGAAGCTGTTAGAAGGGAAATTATAAAAAGATATGATGAAAAAAAACTCTATGATCAGGGGTTGTCAATTTTATCTACATTAGACTCTAAACTTCAAATTATTGCGGAAAATTCATTTCATGATGGCTTGAAAAAATTTGATACTAGAAAAATTTGGAGAGGCCCAATTGGGAAAATAAAAAACATAGAGAAATGGAAAGAGGAATTGAAAAATTACAAAAAACCCAACGGTTTGTATCATGATAGTTTAGTAGTGGTATTAAATGTTTTAAAAGAGAAAGTTGTTGTGGGGTACGCAGATAATTCGAAATTTGAATTGAAAAGACAAAACCTTAAAATTTTAAAAAAATATGACGAGATAAATTTAAATGAGAAATTTTCAAAAGGAGATTTAATTATAATTGATAAAAATAATAATCTTTCTCAAATTCCTGATGTAAACGGAGGTTTGATAGTGATAGAGAATAACTCTGGAAGAATTTTGGCTATGGTTGGCGGGTATGACTCTAGTTCATCTTTTAATCGCGTAACGCAAGCTTATAGACAACCTGGTTCTGCGTTTAAACCAATAGTTTATCTTAGTGCGTTAGAAAATAAATTTACTCCAATTAGCAAAATACTTGATGCTCCTGTTGTTATTGAAAACCCTCACAATCTGAAAAAATGGAGACCAAAAAATTACGGTAACAAATTTTATGGTTTGAGTCCTTTGAGAATTGGAATCGAAAAGTCTAGAAATTTGATGACAGTAAGATTGGCAAAATTGGTTGGATTAGAAAAAATCGAAGAGCTTTCAACTAGCCTCGGAATTTACAAGGATTTCCCATTACTTATGGCTTCAGCATTGGGCTCAGTGGAAACAAATTTATTGCAAATGTCAGTTGCTTACTCAATTATCGCTAACGGTGGATTTTATATAACACCATCATTGATAGATAAAGTACAAGACAGATACGGCAATATTTTATACAGAAAAGATAAAAGAGACTGTGAAGATTGTAGCCTTGACTATCAAGTATATTCTGATGAAGATTTATATAATTATGAAAAAATTCCTGAAATTAAGGAAAATAGAAAAAGAATATTGTCAAGTGAGTCAGCCTATCAAATGACATCTTTTTTAATGGGCGTAATTCAAAGGGGTACAGCAAAAAATATAAATTTTTTAGATTTTGAAGTAGCCGGGAAAACCGGTACCACAAATAATAATCAGGATGCTTGGTTTATAGGTTATAATTCTGAAATTACTGTCGGTATTTATGTTGGTTATGATAAACCAAAAACCCTGGGAAGTAACGAAACTGGTTCAAGGGTTGCTGCTCCAATTTTTGGAAACTTTATGAAAAATGTTTATAAAAAAAGAAAACCCTTACCATTTAATGTACCAAATAAAATTAAATTTATTAACATTGATCCAAAAACTAGTACGCCATCAGATAGTAACTATATCCAAGAGGCTTTTAAAGAAAGTTTCAGTTTTCAAGATAATATTATTGACAAATTTATTGATGAAAATGATAGTGAATTAAGAGGGTTTTACTAATCATGAAATTTGAGAATCAAGAAATATTTAATAAAATTAAGGTTTTGTTTGAAAATCTAAGGGGGTATGTTTGAAAAAGAAAAAATCTTAGAAAAAATTAAAAAGATAGATGTTCAACTGAACGAACAAGAAACTTGGAACAATCACATATTATCAAATGAACTTTTAAAAAAAAAAAATGATTTAAAAAAATTTTTTGATTCTCTTGAATATTCTTTTACTAAGTTCAATGATTTAAAAGAGTTAATGAAATTAGCAGAAGTTGAATCTGAGTTAGGTTTGCTTAAGGATCTAGAGAGGGAACTATTATTTATCTATAATGATTTAAATCTTCTTTATGTTGAAACATTAATGAAGGGAAAAGCAGATTCTAAAAATTGTTTTTTAGAAATTCATGCTGGCGCTGGGGGTACTGAGTCTCAAGATTGGGTCAGCATGTTATTGCGGATGTACACAAGATGGGCTGAATCTAAAAAAGCTAGTATTGAATTAATTGAACAAACTGAAGGTGAAGAAATCGGACTAAAATCAGTAACTGCAAAAATAATTGGTGAAAAAAAGTATGGTTGGCTAAAATATGAAACAGGTGTTCATAGGTTAGTAAGAATATCTCCATTCGACTCTCAATCCAGAAGACACACAAGTTTTGCGTCAGTTTCGTGTTATCCGGAGGTTGATAATTCGATTAAAATTGAAATCTTAGAAAAGGATATAAGAATTGATACCTACAGAGCATCTGGTGCTGGTGGTCAACATGTAAATAAAACAGATAGTGCTGTAAGAATTACTCATTTGCCATCAAAAATAAGCGTTCAATGTCAAACCAACCGCTCTCAACATAGAAATAAATCGATAGCAATGGAAATGTTGAAGTCAAAATTGTATCAAATTGAATTAAAAAAAGAGGTAGAAGAAAATTTAAAAGAAAGAGGTATAAAAACAGATATTGGGTGGGGTCATCAGATTAGATCATATGTGATGCAACCTTATCAAATGGTAAAGGATCATAGGACAAGTTTAGAAAATTCAAATGTTAATGCAATATTGGATGGTAAAATTGATGATTTTTTAAAATCATCACTTCTAAAAATAAGTTAGTTATTTTTAATAAATTCAATAACCTCTTCAACATGGCCAGAAACTTTTACTTTCCTCCAGATTTTTTTTACTGTCAATGTTTCATCGAGATAAAAAGTAGATCTTTCAATTCCCATATATTTTTTTCCATACATGGATTTTTCAACCCAAACTCCAAATTGCTCACACAAGCTTCCATCATCTGAAACTAATTCGAAACTAAGTCCATACTTTGCTTTAAATTTGTTATGTTTTTCGACAGAGTCTTTCGATATACCAAACACAACTACACCATTTTTTAAAAGCTCATCATAGAAATTATTAAAGCCAATCGCTTCCTTTGTGCAACCTGGTGTATCGTCTTTAGGATAAAAATAAATTAAAACTTTTTTTCCTATGATGTCTGACTTTGAAATAATCTTATTCTCATTAATTTTTAAACTAATTTCTTCTAATTTGTTATTTTCTTTAATCATTTTTAAAAACCGTTAATCTAGACTTTAAATTTAAATATTGCTTCAATACAATTAAATTAAAATTTTAAATTATCAATGAAAATCTCTTCTCTAACAATTATTTCTCGCTTAATCTCAATTTTATTCATTATTTTAATAGGTTTATCAATTTCCTTTGTAATTTTTTTAAGTTTTAAACCAATAAAATTCGATTTTTCAGACAGTCTTCGTAAAAATATAATCTTTGAAAATATTAATGTTAGTAAAGTTGGGAACAGTTATCTAACTTTTAATAAGCTTTCTCGACAATTTGAATTTCTTGTAGAGGACATTGAAAGTAAAGAAGTGAAAATACCTAATTTGTTATTAGGTATTAATTTAAAAAACTTATTTCTTTTAAATTTTAAACCAACAACTATTAAAATATATGATTCAGAAATCAATTTAAACTTTTCTAACTCTATAAATGAAAAAATAAATCTTACTTCATTTAAAAATTTTTTTTTAAACAATCAGTTTGATAAATTTGATAACGATTTTTATAAAAAAATCTTTTTTAATTTTAATGTTGTTGAACTAAACAACTCAAATATACACATAAACGGACTATCTAATAATATAATAAACTTTAAACCAGTAGATTTGAAATTTAAAAAAAAAAACTCTGGGTTTGAAATAAGAGGATTAATAAAGCAAGAAAACACAAAAAATGACAAAAAACAATACGCTTCATTTTCTTTGAAGAGACATAATAATTTAATTGATACCAAACTTAATTTTAAAAATTTTAAATTAGAATTATCAAATGACTTTTGGGGTGATCTACCTTTTAAAAATTTTTCAATTTTTTTGTCTGGTTCTAAAACGATAATATTTTCTGAACAATTAGAAATTGTAGACCTAAAATCAGATTTAACTTTTAATTCAAATATTTTGATAGAGAAAAAAAATAAAATTGAAAAATATGAGATTACAAATGCTAAGTTTTATAATTCAACCTCTAATAATGAAATTATTAATCAACTTAATTTTAATGAAAAAAATTCTAATTTTAATTTCGAATTTAATTTTAATAAAAGCGATTTTTTATTGTCTAATGTTTCAATTAAATTAAATAAGATTTATCTCAATCAAATTTACAGATTTTGGCCAGAAAATCTAATGAAAGAAACTCTTTTTTGGATTGATAATAGGATGCAGGGAATAGTTGAGAATTTAGATATTAATTTTGAGATAAAAAATTTTAAAATTTCAGAACTTACCGGTAGTTTTGATTTTAAACAAGTTTCTGTAAATTTTTTAGATAGCATGCAAAACGTTTATGATTTAAATGGAAGGGCAAAAATTAACGAAGATAGTATAAAATTCGATTTGCTAGGAGGAGAGTCAAATAAAATTTTTGTAGAGAATGGTTATGTGAAAATCATCAATATTAAAGAACCAATTGAGAGTGCTGTTATTGATTTAGATTTGAAAGGAGATATAGAGGACATAATTCATTACATAAAAAATTCACCTATAAAAATTAACGATTTTGAGAGGTTAAGTCGACTTTCAGGAATTCCAGAATTTAATTTAAAACTTAAATTTCCTTTGCTTAACGATTTGAAAATTGAAGAAATATTTTATGAAGTAAATTTATCTTTTAAGAATGATATTTTCTATAATTTGTATAACAAATACACAATAGAAAATGCATATTTAGATGTTCAAATAGATCCCTCAGGCGTAAATTATTTTGGGAAAGGTTTTTTTTCAGGGATTCCATTAAAATTTAAAGGAAAACAAACTTTTAATAATAATTACGACGATGAGGAAATTGAATTGGATATTGATTTAGATTCAAATTTTTTAAATGAAAAATTTTCTTTTTTTTTAAAAAATTGTGAAGGAAAAGCGCCAATAAAATTATTTTATTCTAAAAATAATTCCGAAAATACTTTTGAAGTTACGGGCCAGGCAAACATTCAAGAATTATATGCTGAATTAAAATTTTTAGGAATTAAACATTCTTATCAAAGCGGTTTAATAGACTTTAATATAACATCTAATTATGATGATTTTACAGAGGCTGAAATATCATTAGTAAACGAAAGTATAGACATGTTTTTAGCTTATAAAAAAAATAATAAAAACCAAAAATTTTTTCTAGAACATTTAAAATCAGAACTTCATGATTTTTCTCTTACTTATGAAATGGATGATTCTAAAAAAAGTTTGCTAATTGAAGGGAAAAAAATAAATATTGATAATTTTTTTAAAGATATTTCACATAAAGATTTTACTCTACAAAGAAATAAAACAATAGAATTTGATTTTTTAATAGAAGAACTTTTTGTAAACAACAATTTAATTAAAAATCCAATCTTTTCAGGACTAATCAAGGATAATGGTTTTGAAAGGTTGGATGTAGAATTAAATGCTTCTGACTTTAATCATAAAGTAATTATTTTTAAAAATGATTTTGAAAAACAAATTAAAATTCTTTCTGATAATGCTACAGATTTTTTAAAATATTTTGATATTAATGCAAATACAAAAAATGGAAAATTATTAGTTGAGGGTAAAAAAAAAGAAAATAATTTTGACGGAAAAATTCTAATTGAAGATTTTATTGCTTATGATACCCCTTTTTTGACTAAAATTTTGACATTTTTTTCATTGGACGGCATTGAACAAAAACTAATTGATGGTGGTATTATTTTTGATTATTTGGAAAGTAATTATTCAATAAGAGACTTTGAGATAATTTTTTCAAATGGATTTGTGAGAGGAAGTGATCTTGGATTGACTTTTGAGGGGGAAATGAATTTTAATACTCAAGATTTCAAAATAAATGGCACTTTAATACCCGCTTATACATTAAATACATTAATTACCAGTTTGCCTATAGTGGGAGAAATTATTACCGCTGGCTCTCCTGAAGACGGAATTTTAGCAGCATCATTTAATATATCTAATATTAATAAAAAGCTTAACATATCATTTAATCCAGTATCCGTTTTAGTCCCAAGCTTAATCAGGAATTTATTGAAAAAAGAAGGTAATTCTGATCTAAAAAATTAAAACTTTAGAATACCATATTTTTTTTTACCTAATGAAATAGTACAAACATTTTGATTATTAAAGTTCTCTTTTAGTATTATTTTTTCTTTGTCTAATATTTTTACATTATTTATTTTGATACCTCCATTTAAGATTAACCTTTTAGATTCTGCTATTGATTTAGAAAAATTTATTTTTATTAAAATATTTTTTAAAAGCAAGCCTTTCTCTATTTCCTTAAGATTGGTCAAATAGATATGCTTTGTTGGAATATTCAAATCAATTTTTTTTGAAAATATTTTTTTTGATGTAATTTCTGCTTCCTTTGACTTTTTCTCACCATGACAGATTTTTGTTACTTCATTAGCAAGTAAAACTTTCGCCTTATTGATATCAGATCCTTCAAATCTTTCATATTGTTTAATTTTACTTTCTGAAACTTCTGTAAACAATCTTAAAAATTTAAAAACATCATTATCTTCTACATTTCTCCAAAATTGCCAATATTCATAAGCACTCAATTTTTCTTCAGACAACCATATAGCTCCATCATTAGTTTTTCCCATTTTTTCTCCAGAGCTTGTCGTAATTAGAGGAGATGTTAAACCGTAAACCTCAACTTTTTTTTTTTTTTTAATTAAATCAATACCTGAAATAATATTACCCCATTGATCAGAACCACCAAATTGAATTTTACAATTATTATCTGAGTATAATTTTAAAAAATCAAAGGATTGAAATAGCACATAATTAAACTCTAAAAAACTTAAATTTTGTTCTCTTTTCAATCTTTGTTTAACAGACTCAAAAGACAACATCTTATTTACTGAGAATTGACTACCTACTTCTCTAAGAAAATTAATATAATTAAGTTTTGATAACCAACCGTGATTATCAAGTATGATCGCTCCATTAGATTTATTATCAAAATCAAGGAATTTTTTGAAGATATCTTCAAGTTTCTCTTTATTATGTTTTATATGTTCTTGTTTTAAAATTTTCCTTGTTTCTTCCTTTCCAGATGGATCTCCTATGAGTGATGTTCCACCTCCTAAAAGTATAATTGGTTGATGACCAAATTTTTGAAAGGTCCTCAATAACATAATTTGCACCAGTGAACCAATATGTAGGCTATCTGCAGTACAGTCAAACCCAGCGTAAGCAACAGTTTTATTTTTAAGAAGTTTTTTTAAGCCAAAATCATTAGTACACTGGTTGTAAAATCCTCGCTTGGTAATATAATCTAAAAATGTTTCTTCCATATTTATTTTAAAAACTTTAACATGATGTATTCTTTGGGAATAATGAGTGGTACATCTCTTGATGGTTTGGATATTTCATTGATAAAATCAGATGGAGAAAAAAAAATATTTCCAATATATAACATCACTTACAGTTACTCACAAGAATTTAAGAATGAAATTAATTTTTTTATAAAATATATCAACACTATTGATCCAAAAAAAATAAAAGTACTTAAAGAATTTAAACTACTTGAAAGAAAAGTTAATCATTTTTTACTTGAAAAAATAAATCTTTTTTTTAATGCTTTTGAACTTTCGTCTGAATTGATTAATATTGTAGGCTTGCATGGACAAACGGTATTTCATTGTCCAAAAAATAAATTATCAATTCAGATGGGTTGCGCAGAGTTTCTTGCAAGAAGTCTTAAAATACCATGTGTTTCCAACTTTAGAAACGCTGATATCTTGGCTGGTGGACAGGGTGCTCCATTAGTTCCCATTTTCCATAAAGCAATTTTCAAAAAAAAAAAAAAATTTAATTTAGCTGTGGTAAATATTGGTGGCATCTCAAATATCACTTGGTTGGGAAAAAAAGATAGAATTTTATCCTCAGACATTGGGCCAGGAAATACTTTAATTGATCAGTTTTGCGAGAAAAAATTTAATGTTCCATTCGATAAAAATGGCTTTTTTTCATCTAAAGGTAATGTTAATGAAAAACTTTTAGATTCATGGATGAAATATCCTTTTATCAAAAAACAAATTCCAAAGTCGTTTGATAATTTCTTTTTCAAATTGGATAATTTTTTTAAATCTGAAGAAATTAACAATTATGATTTTATAGCTACATTAACAAAGTTTTCTTCCAATTTGATTATAAATTCTGAAATATATTTTGAGGAAGAAATTGATAAATGGGTAATATGTGGAGGAGGAGCAAAAAATAAAACAATATTAAAAAACCTTAAAGATTCTTTAAAAAAAGTTATTACATCTGATCAGTTAGGGTGGAATTCAAATTTTATAGAGTCACAAGCATTTGCATATCTTGCTGTGAGAAAGAAAAAGAATTATTTCTCAAGCTTTCCTGAAACTACTGGCGTAAAAGAACCAACTGTTTGTGGTGATATTTTTGAACCATAAAATATTTACTTTCTAACGTAGTTATTAATCTTCTGGATAATTGTTGTTTCATGATTCAAAAAAAAGTGATTAGAGTTTTTTATGATTTCATGTTTAACAATAATACTTTTTTGTTCATTTAGTTTTTTTACCAGACTGCCTAAAATATTGTGATCAATTAAGTTATCTTTTTCACCAGAGAAAATTAATCCAGAAGCTGGACAAGGTGCAAGGAAATTAAAGTCGTACTTTCCTGCAGGTGGTCCAAGTAAGATAAATTTTGAAATTTCCGGTCTTCTCATTAAAAGTTGCATTCCAATCCAAGCGCCAAAAGATATTCCGCATATCCAATATTCATTAGAACTTTGATTTTGATTTTGGATCCAATCCAAGGCAATAGCCGAATCAGCTAATTCTCCTTCACTTCCATCATGTTCACCGTCTGATTTTCCTACACCTCTAAAGTTAAACCTTAGAGTAGAAAAACCCAGGTCAGAAAAATTTTTATGTAGTTTAACTGATAAACTATTGTCCATATTACCACCGTGACCAGGGTGTGCATGCAACAATAGCATCGAAGGTGAGTTAGAATTAATATTGTGGGTGTATCTTGACTCAATTCGGCCAACTGGACCGTTAATTAAAATTTCGGGCATAAACTAAACTTGACTGTAATGGTCAGAAATAATATATTTTTAAGTAGCAAAAACTTATTACAATAACATATGTATGTCAAAAAATTTTTTTAGTTTAATACATAGTGATTTAACAGCTGCTAAAAAAAGGGATCCTGCTGCTCGAACAAATATAGAAATTATTTTTACTTATTCAGGTTTTCATGCAATATTTGGATATAGGATTGCCCATTTTTTTTGGAAGATTAGACTTAAGTTTATTTCGAGATTCTTAAGTAATTTGGTAAGGATAATTACCTCAGTTGAAATTCATCCCGCTGCAGTCATTGGAAGAGGTTTTTTTATAGATCATGGAGCTGGACTTGTCATTGGTGAAACCTGTAAAATAGGAGAAAACGTAACTATGTATCAACAAACCACACTCGGTGGAATTTCGCCCTCACTCGATTCATTAAGTCAAAGAAATATTAAAAGACACCCAACATTAGAAGACGGAGTAATAGTTGGTTCAGGAGCACAAATACTTGGCCCAATATGCATCGGAAAAAATTCTAGAATAGGAGCAAATGCAGTTGTTCTTAAAAATGTCCCAGCAAATCAAACCTACATTGGTATCCCCGCAAGAAAAGTTGAAAATGTTAATGAATCAAAACAATTTGACTCTTACGGAATAACAGACGGTAATATTGATGATCCTAACAAAAAGAATATATTATATTTAGCTAATGAGGTTCATCAACTTAATCAGAAAATCATTGAGTTAACAAAAGAATTGGATTTTTTTCAAAATCAGGAAAAAGATACAAAGAAGGTTGTTCAAACAAAGAAAAATATATCAACTAGGAAATTAAAATAATTCTAAATTATGTTGGAATTAATGACTTTTAAACTATATATATGTTAATATAAATGAATTACTGGAAGTGACTATGAAAATATCAAATAATATTTATTTAGATTATCAGGCTACAACCCCACTGGATCCAAGGGTTTTAGATAAAATGTTACCTTATTTTAATGAAAGGTTTGGAAACCCTCATTCAAGAAATCATCTTTTCGGTTGGGAAGCTGAGGAGGCGACTGAGATTTCCAGGGAACATGTTGCAAAACTTATTAATGCTAGCTCTAAAGAAATTATTTTTACTTCTGGTGCGACCGAATCTAATAATTTAGCAATCAAAGGCGTTGCTGATTTTTATGGAGATAAAAAAAAACACATTATTACTTGTGTTACAGAACATAAATGTGTTTTGGAGTCATGTAGATCTTTAAGTGAAGAGCAGGGTTTCAAGATCACTTATCTACCAGTTAAAGAAGATGGGCTAATTGACTTGGTAAAGCTTAAAAATGTCATCCAAGAAGATACTCTCCTTATATCCATAATGGGAGTTCATAATGAGATAGGTGTAATTCAACCATTGGAGGAAATAGGTAAAATTTGTAGGGAAAACAATATTTTTTTTCATACTGATTGTGCACAGGCGATTGGAAAAATAAAGTTAGATGTTAACAAGATGAATATTGACTTAATGAGTATATCTGGTCACAAAATTTATGGTCCTAAGGGAGTAGGTGCATTATATGTCAGAAGGAAGCCCAGAGTAAGAATTAAATCAATGATGAGTGGTGGTGGTCAAGAGAGAGGTATGCGCTCTGGAACATTGTCCCCAGCTCTTTGCGTGGGACTAGGCGAGGCTTGTAAAATTTGTTTTGATGAAATGACTGAAGAAAATAATAGACTAATTAGATTAAGAGATAGATTTTTTAACGGTATAACCGATGTTTGCAAAGATGTTTATTTGAATGGTTCTAAAGAAAATAGAATACCTGGAAACTTAAATATAAGCTTCGCTTATGTAGAGGGAGAATCATTAATGATGGGAATTAAACATTTAGCAGTTTCCTCAGGTTCGGCATGTACCTCAGCTTCATTAGAACCGTCTTATGTCTTAAGAGCATTGGGCGTAGAGGAAGAATTGGCTCATACTAGTTTAAGGATTGGTATTGGTCGTTTTACAACTGAAAAGGAAGTTGATCAGGCTGTATCTGCTATTGTAAAAGAAGTTTTAAGATTAAGATCTCTTAGTCCACTTTGGGAAATGGCTCAAGAAGGGATCGATATTAGTAAAATTGAGTGGGCTGAACATTAACATATAGGGAGTAATATTATGGCATATAGTAAAGAATTAATTGATCATTACGAAAAACCAAGAAATGTAGGTTCATTGGACAAAAACTCTGATGACGTTGGAACTGGTCTTGTTGGAGCTCCAGCATGCGGTGACGTTATGAAACTGCAGATAAAAGTGGATGAAAAAGGGGTTATTGAAGACGCTAAATTTAAAACATTTGGTTGTGGTTCAGCTATTGCTTCAAGTTCTTTGATCACAGAATGGGTTAAGGGAAAAAATATTAATGAAGCAAATCAGATAAAAAATACTGAAATTGCTAAGCATTTAGCTTTGCCTCCGGTCAAAATTCATTGTTCAGTGCTTGCTGAGGATGCAATCAAAGCTGCGGTAAGTGATTATAAGAAAAAGAAAAGAATTAACAGTGAATAAAATATAACTTCCATGATCACACTTACCTCTGAAGCAGTCAGTCAAGTAAAAGCGTTATTGGAAAGTAGAGAGAAACCTTCTGAAGGTATAAGGATTGGAGTAAGGACCAAGGGATGTTCTGGACTTTCATATACTTTGGAGTTTGTTGACGAAATTCAAATCACAGATGAAAAAATAAAAGTTGAAGACTTAAACATTTTCATTGATCCTAAAGCGACATTATTTTTAATTGGAACTAAAATGGATTATATCGAGGACGATCTCCAGTCAGGATTTCAATTTACTAATCCAAATGAAAAAGGCAGATGTGGTTGTGGAGAGTCATTTCACGTGTAACTTATTTTAATGACTAATAGTTATTGCCAATGTTGGAATTGTTCTTATTCTCATAAGAGTTTTAGATTTTTTTGTAAACAATGTAATATAATCCAAAAACCTGTTGAGTTAGATGCTTTTAAGATTTTTGGGTTAAAATATAAATTCTTGATTAATGAGGATAAACTCGAAGCTCAATATTATGCATTGCTAAGTCAATTACATCCAGATAAGTTTATTAATAAGACGGAAAAAGAAAAACTTTACTCACAAATTCATTCATCAAATTTGAATGTCTCTTATAACATATTGGTAAATATTATTAGTAGAGCTAATGAATTATTGAAATATTTTGGAATGGATATAAATGCAAATGAATCATTTAATGATAAAAATATACTAAATGAGATAATGGAACTTCAAGATGAAAAAGAAAATTTAAAAACGAGCCTAGAACATGTTAACTTTAAAAAAAAAATTGAAAACTATTTAGAGTTTTTGATTAAAAATTTAAATCAAATGTTTTGTAACAAAAATATTATTGAAGCCAATAAAGTAAAAATAAAGATTTCTTATTTAAACAAAATTATCAACAACATTTAATTTTTCTATGACATTATTACAAATAAGCGAACCTGGAAATAGCCCAGAACCTCATAAAAAAAAAAGTGAGCTTTGCATTGGAATTGACTTTGGTACTACAAATTGTGTTTCCTCTGTAGTTATCAATGATACTCTAGTTTTTATTCCTGATGAATTTGGCAAAATTGTTATTCCTAGTGTTATAAGTTTAAAAAATGATAAGGTTTTAATAGGAAATCAACTTTATAATCAGGAAAATTATGAATTAAGTGATTTTATTTTTTCTATAAAAAGATTTTTTGTAGTTGATCCTGAAAAAGAAGTTTTTTTTTTATCACATCACAAAAAATTTTCACCTATAGCTATTTCGTCCTTAATATTTAAGTATTTAAAAAGTTGTTCGGAAAATTTTTTAAATCAAACTGTAAGTAAATGTGTGATTACTATTCCTGCCTATTTTGACGATAGGTCAAGATCTGCAATAAAAAAGGCTGCTACATTGGCAGATTTTGATGTTTTAAGATTAATTAATGAGCCTACTGCAGCTGCTTATGCTTACGGATTAGAAAAAAAAACTAGAGGTACCTATTTTGTTTATGATTTAGGAGGTGGAACGTTTGATGTATCTTTACTAAAGCTCTCAGATGGTATTTTTAAAGTATTATCAACTGGAGGCGACCCTTTGTTAGGTGGAGACGATTTAGATGAAGCATTTACTGAATGCATTATAGATAACAATTTCAAAAAAAAATTATCTTCTCTTGCTGAAAGAGAGAAAGTTGTATTAATAAAACAATTTAAACAAATTAAAGAAAAATTAACTAACGTAAATAAGTTAAAATCTAAATTTTCCGTAGACAGTGAAAAAAAAGAGTTAATAATCAAAAAATCTACTTTAGAGCGATCAATTAATAGGTTAATTGAAAGAACACTTCTAATTTGTAAAGAAGTTTTGTCTAAGTCAAAAGTTAAACTTGACCAATTGGATGGATTTATTTTTGTTGGAGGATCCTCGAGATTAGATATTGTAAAAAAAATGATTAAAGATGCATTTCAGATAAAAGTTTTTTCGGAACTCGACCCTGATTTTGTTGTTGCAAGGGGAGCTGGGTTACATGCCAATGGACTGGTTAATGGTTCAGATAATCTACTTTTAGATGTAACACCATTATCCCTAGGAATTGAGACTGCTGGTGGCTTAATGGAAAAAATCATTGAAAGAAACTCTACAATACCAATAATAAAAGAACAAGAGTTTACAACTTATGAAGAAGGCCAAACAGTTATAAAAATACATATTCTTCAGGGCGAACGTGAGACAGTTAAACATAACAGAACTTTGGGGGAATTTAATTTAGAAGGTATTGAACCTAAACCCCCTGGTATTCCTCGAATTAAAGTCAGATTTATGGTTGATTCTAATGGAATACTTAGTGTTAGTGCGACAGATAAAACAAGTGGAAAACAAAAAGAGTTAGAGGTAAAACCTACTTATAATTTAAATATTAACAAAATGAAGGATATGATAAAAGATAGTATTAGATTTGCGTCCTCAGATATAGAGGAGAGGTTATTGGCTGAGGCCAAAATAGATGCTCAAAGGTTTTTGAATGAATTAAGTTCTTTAGAATCAGATTTAGTTCAAATTTGCTCTAAAGAAGAATTAAAAAAAATTAGAGAAATCTCTGAGATGTTAAAAGCTCAAATTAAAGATGATAATAGATTAAAAATACAAGAGTTAATCAAAGATTTAGATACGGCAACTCAGAACTTTTCAGAAAAAAGAGTTAAAAAAAGTATTAAAACTGCACTTGTTGGTAAAAAATATGATAAACTGTAGAAAGGAAATTTTATATGCCTAAAATTATATTTATTGACTCAAATGGAGAAGAAAAAGTTGTAGATGCAGAACTCGGCCTGTCAATATTAGAGGTTGCTCATAAAAATAATATCGATTTAGAGGGCGCATGTGAGGGGTCTTTAGCATGTGCAACTTGCCATGTAATTTTAGAACAAAATGTTTTTGATAAATTAGAAGAACCATCTGAAGATGAGGAAGATATGCTTGATCTAGCATTTGGGTTGACCCATACCTCAAGGTTGGGTTGTCAAATTATCATGAGCGAGGAACTAGATGGAATCAAAGTAAAACTTCCAAGTGGAACTAGAAATATGAATGTTGAATAAATTATGAAACTCAAGTGGACAGATAGTATTGATATTGCTTTAGCTCTCGAGGATCTCTATCCTGAGGTTGATAATGTGAACTTGAGATATACTGATTTACATAAATGGATAGTTCAACTTCCTGATTTTGATGATGATGTAGAAAAATCAAATGAAAAAATTCTGGAAGCTATACAGATGGCGTGGATTGATGAAAGAGAATAAAATAAACCTAGATTTTGAAAAGTTTAGACAGAATAATAATCTTCCAAAGATTGGAGAAAAAATTGTTGTTGCCATGTCAGGCGGAGTGGATTCTTCTGTGGCCGCAATATTGTTAAAAAAAGCTGGTTATGATGTGATAGGTGTTACTATGCAGTTACATCAAAATAAAAGTAATAATAAAACTAAAACTTGTTGCTCTGGAATTGATATATCCGACGCCAGAAATATTTCCAAAAAATATAAATTCAAACACTATATTATTGATTATCAAAAAGAGTTTAAAGAATCTGTTATAAATGAATTTGTAAATAGTTATTTGAATGGAGAAACTCCAATTCCATGTATTAGATGTAACCAAACAGTCAAATTCACAGATTTGATTAGATTTACAAAATCTGTTGGGAGCAAATATTTAGCAACTGGTCATTATGTAAGAAGAAAAAATAATGGAAAAGATACATTGATGTTTCAAGCAGTCGATTATTTAAAAGATCAAAGTTATTTTTTATTTGCAACTACTCATAGTCAATTGAAATTATTAAGATTTCCTTTAGGTGAATTCAAGAAAGAGCAGGTGAGAGAATTTGCAAAATATTTTAAATTAAAAAACGCAAAAAAACCAGATAGTCAAGATATTTGTTTTATTCCTGACGGAAATTACGGAAAATTTATAAAAAATACTTTACCAGGTTGTTTGAAAAAGGGTGATTTTGTTGACATTAATGGCAAAATAATTGGAAAACATAAAGGTATAATTCATTATACAGTTGGACAAAGAAAAGGGATTGGAATAGGAGGAATTAAGGGAAGTTCAGAGCACAAACCATTATATGTAATTAAAATTGATAGCTATAGAAATAAAATTACTGTTGGACCTAAAAAATATTTAATGCAATATAAAATTTACTTAAAAGATATTAATTTAATCAGTACTAAGTTTAATAATAATTTCGAAGCTCTTATTAAAATTAGGTCAGGTCCGAAAAAAATTAATGGTTTAGTAAGAATCCTGAAGAAACAAAATCAAGGTGTAGTAGAATTATCTAATCCAGAAAGTGGTGTTGCACCTGGTCAAGCTTGTGTTTTTTATGACAAAGATAAAATGATTGGTGGAGGGTGGATTACGGCAGCAGAAAAAGAAGTTTTAACTTTATGATTTTTTTTAAAATATTATCATGTGAAAATTGGCGGAGTAGCTCAGGTGGTTAGAGCAGCGGAATCATAATCCGCGTGTCGGGGGTTCAAGTCCCTCCTCCGCTACCATAAAA
>MDTB01046632.1_pt1 | contig 17634 bp, 25 predicted proteins | sample 811161 | NCBI WGS metagenome assembly MDTB01 (sample SAMN05326650, study PRJNA326480) | marine metagenome | isolation source: seawater | place: Mediterranean Sea | collected 2009
AAGTTTATAAATGAAAAAAAATAAATTTTCCTCAATTGAAGATATAATTAAAATTGTAAAACGTGGAGGAATGTATATTCTTGTTGATGATGAGAGCAAACATGATGAAATGGAAAATGAAGGTGATCTTGTAATTTCTGCATCAGATTCAAATCCAAAAAAAATTAACTTTATGGCTAAAAATGCTCGTGGATTAATTTGTTTAGCTATGGATAAAAATCAATCAAATAAATTAGGTTTAACATTAGCTTCGCCAGTAAACCAATCTAGGAGTAAAACAGCATTTACATTTTCTATAGAAGCAAAAAAAGGTGTCACGACAGGCATTTCAGCATATGACAGATCTAAAACAATAAAAACAGCCTCAAAAATAAATGCAAAAAAAACTGATATAGTTTCCCCAGGTCATGTATTTCCTGTTGTGGCAAGAGATGGGGGAGTTCTAGTAAGAGCTGGTCACACAGAAGCATCTGTTGATATATCAAAACTAGCCAAAAAAAAAAATTCTGCAGTAATTTGTGAAATAATGGCTGACGATGGTACAATGGCTACTGGAAAAACATTATTCAACTTTGCAAAAAAACATAAATTAAAAATTGCTAAAATTGAAGATCTGATCGCTTATAGACTAAAGAAAGAAAAACTAATAAAACTTAAAAAAAAATCTATTATCAATATTAAAAATCAGAACTTTAATATAAATATATACGAGAACCTTATAGATGGATCTGAACACTTTGCTCTTATAAAAGGAAAATTAACTAATAAAAAAATCCCAAGAGTTCGCGTAATATCATCTAACGTTGTAGAAAATTATCTTATTAATCAAAAACTACCAAATTCTTTTAATAAAACATTGAATTATTTTAAAAAATTCAATAACTGCGTACTTATTTTCATTCGAGATCCTAAACTTGAATCTGTTACACAGACTTTAAAGCAGTATAAAACAAAGACTTTTTATAAAAAAGGTAAGGATAAACTAATTAAAAACTATGGTATTGGGGCTCAAATAATTAAATCTTTAAAAATTAAAAATATGATATTGGTTACAAGATCTAAAAAAAAAGTAATTGGTTTAGATGGTTATGGCATTAAAATACAAAAACAGGAAATAATAAAATAATGAAAAAAATATTAATTGTCACTGCAAATTATTACAATGATATATCAAATGAATTAATTAATACTGCAAAAAAAGAATTAAAATCCAGTCTAAAGGTATCAGTAATAGAAGTTCCTGGTGTATTTGAAATACCAATTACTATTAAAAAAAATATAAATAAATATGATGGTTTCATTGCTTTAGGATGTGTAATAAAAGGTCAGACTCCACATTTTGATTTTATCTCTAAATCAGTAACTGATGCTATTATGTTGTTATCAATTGATTATACTAAACCAATCGCAAATGGTGTATTAACTTGTCTAAATAAAAATCAAGCAAAAAAGAGAATAAACAAAGGTAAAGAAGCAGCCATTGCATTAAAGTCAGTATTTTCTCAAAAGCAATGACATTAAATTTTACAGCAAAGAATAATCCACGCGTTATAATAATACAAAAAATTTATGGAAAATATTTTAATAAAGATAATGATATATCTTATCCAAAACATAGATTTAAAAAATTTATAAAAGATGTTGTATCAGGCACAATAGAACGCGATGAACTTATTTCTGAAGAAATATCAAGCCATTTAGACTCTGATTTAAAATTAAATAATATGGATAAATTATTTCAGGTTATTATTAAGTGCGCAATATTTGAATTTTTATATAAACCAAATACATCTAAAAAAATTATTATAAAAGAATATTTAAATGCATCAAATTTTTTTATAACAAATTCACAAACTAAATATTTAAACGCATTACTAGATAAAATTTCAAAGCGAATAAGAATAAATAATGAATGAATTTTCATTGATAACAAAATATTTACAAAAACTTACCAAAGATAATCCTAGTGCACTAAATTTAAGAGATGATGTATTTTTCGATAAAAAAAAAAAACTAATTATTTCGGTTGATACATATAATGAAAAAGTACATTTTCCAAATTTTTTATATCCAGATCTAGTAATAAAAAAAATATTAAGATCATCTATTTCAGATTTAATATCCAAAGGTGTAACTCCAAAATATATTTTTATTTCTGCGTGTGGTAATCAAAAACATTTTAATCATAAAAATTTGAAAAAGATTATTTCATCATTAAAAAAAGAACAAAAAAAATTTGATTTAAAATTATCAGGAGGTGATACAGTAAAATCTAAAAATTTATCTTTTTCAATAACAACAGTAGGTTACTCAAAAAAAATAATTAAAAGAAATTCTGCTATTATAAACGATGATATTTATGTTACTGGGAATCTAGGTGATAGTTTTGTAGGTCTTGAAATCATTAAGAATAACTATAAAGTTAGTAAAATTCTAAAAAATTATTTTATTTCAAAATATTATAGTCCTGATTTATCCACAAATTTTTATAAACACCTGCATAAATTTGCAAATACTTCTATGGATATTTCCGATGGATTGGTATCTGATTTAACAAAATTAATTGATGATCAAAGATTATCTTATGAATTAATTTTAGATAAAGTTCCAATTTCAAAAAATTTGTTATTATTTTTAAATAAATTTAATAAAAAAAAAGACATATTTATTTGTAATGGTGACGATTACAAAATACTTTTTACCGCTCCTAAATCTAAAAGATCTCTAATAAAATCAATTTCTAATAGAATGCATCAAAAGGTGACAATAATAGGAAATATTAATAATTATAAAAAAAATAAAATTTTATTTGAAAATAAGGTTAAAAATTTAAGTAATTACGATGGTTATTCTCATATATTTTAATAAGTTAATGATTGCCTTTTATTCTTTATTTTGTATTGTCCCATTTTTAGAATTTAACAATTATAACTAAAAAGGATTTATGAGCTCATCTGTAGAAACAATTTTAATTTATACAATAATAGCTGGATTATTATCAATAGTTTACGGTTTTTTTACAGGTAAAAGTATCCTTAACTCGAGCTCAGGTAACTCAAGAATGCAAGAAATTGCCTCAGCAATACAAATTGGTGCTAAAGCATATTTAAATCGTCAATACAAGACGATAGGTATAGTTGGTATAGTTGTATTAGTTATTATCAGCATTGCATTTAGTCCATTGGTTGGCTTGGGTTATTTAATTGGTGCATCACTGTCTGGAATAGCCGGTTATGTAGGTATGTTAGTTTCAGTTCAAGCAAACGTCCGAACTGCAGAAGCAGCAAGAAAAGGTTTATCAACAGGTTTATCTCTAGCTTTTAGATCAGGAGCTGTTACTGGGATGTTAGTTGCAGGTTTGGCGTTACTATCTATAGCAGTTTATTATTATTTATTATTAAAATACAATGTAAATGAAAGAGAAATAGTTAATGCTTTAGTTGCTTTAGGGTTTGGTGCTTCATTAATTTCAATTTTTGCTAGATTGGGAGGGGGAATTTTTACTAAAGGTGCTGATGTGGGTGCAGATTTAGTTGGAAAGGTGGAAGCAGGTATACCTGAAGATGATCCAAGAAATCCTGCTGTAATTGCAGATAATGTTGGTGATAATGTTGGAGATTGCGCAGGAATGGCTGCAGATCTTTTTGAAACATATGCAGTTACTATTGTTGCTACAATGGTACTTTCACACATTTTTTTTCATGGAGACTTAAATATGATGATCTATCCATTAACAATTGGTGGTGCTTGTATTCTTACTTCAATATTAGGAACATTCTTTGTTAAACTAGGTAGAAATAAAAATATTATGAATGCTATGTATAAAGGCTTTATTATAACTGCTGTAAGTTCGTTAATTCTTTTATATCCTATTACAGATAAGGTTATTGGTTTTTCATCTGAATATATTGTTAACGAAAAATCTTTCACAGGATTAAGCTTATATTTCTGTGGTGTAGTTGGCTTAATTATAACTGGGCTTTTAATATGGGTGACAGAGTACTACACTGGAACAGATTATAGACCTGTGAAAAGTGTAGCTCAGTCTTCTACAACCGGACATGGAACAAATGTTATTCAAGGTTTGGCGGTTTCTATGGAGGCCACTGCAATACCAGCATTGATCATTGTTGGAGGTATATTAATTACTAATTCAATAGCTGGATTATTTGGTATAGCAATTGCTGTAACTACAATGCTTGCTTTAGCAGGAATGGTTGTAGCACTTGATGCATATGGACCTGTTACAGATAATGCTGGTGGAATTGCAGAAATGTCTAATTTACCAAAAAACGTTAGGAAAACTACAGATGCACTTGATGCCGTAGGCAATACAACAAAAGCTGTTACAAAAGGATATGCAATAGGTTCTGCAGGTTTAGGTGCGTTAGTACTATTTGCTGCTTACACTGAGGACATAAAATATTTTTCTACTGTAAGTGGATCTAAATTAGAGGGCATAGTTGTATCTTTTGACTTATCAAACCCTTTTGTAGTTGTAGGTCTTCTTATAGGTGGAATGCTACCTTATTTATTTGGATCAATGGGCATGCAAGCTGTAGGAAGAGCAGGGGGTGCCGTTGTTGTTGAAGTAAGGAGACAATTTAAAAAAATTCCTGGCATTATGAAAAGAAAGGCAAAACCAGATTATGGAAAATTAGTTGATTTATTAACTAAAGCTGCGATAAAAGAAATGATCATACCTTCGTTGTTGCCAGTGCTATCCCCGATAGTTTTGTACATAATTATTTTACCTATTGGAGGTCAAGTTGCAGCTTTGTCATCGGTTGGTGCTATGCTTCTTGGTGTAATTATTACAGGTCTTTTTGTTGCTGTTTCAATGACAGCAGGTGGTGGGGCATGGGATAATGCAAAGAAATATATAGAAGATGGTAATTTTGGTGGCAAAGGTTCTGAAGCGCATAAAGCTGCAGTAACAGGTGATACTGTCGGAGACCCTTATAAAGACACTGCAGGACCTGCTGTAAATCCTATGATTAAAATAACTAATATCGTTGCTTTGTTACTTTTAGCAGTTATTGCAGGATAATTATTTCGTTCTTTTTTTTCTTGTACCCATAGGGTCATTAATTTTGTGTATCATATTAGTTACAAAATCATATACAAATGTTCTTTTTCGTACACCTGGTGATGTGTCATAAGGATCAAAATTTAATTCATTCATATCTTCTAAATCTTTAAAATCTTTCTTAACAAGCAATCCTTCTTCATTTATTTCAAGCGTTAAAACGTTGTTTACATAAATTTTTTTCTTACCAAAATTCTTAAATGACGTACCAGTTTTTTTTCTTTCAATATATATCCATAAATCATTATTAAAAGTGCCTTTTGTAGATGGCTGCCCTAATAGCATTATAATATCATTCCTGTTAGATTCATTAACTCTTAAATCAAGATGCTTTTTTTCAAGATGATGTACACCGTGATTATTCTGTATTTTAGTTAATTTACAGTTTGAAATATTAAAAAATAGTAATAATAATAATAAAATTTTCATGAGTAGCGATTATATTAACATTTATAATAACCTTGTTTATTTAACCAGAAATGAACAACTTTACAAGCATTTAACGAAAAATGATACATTTTCTGATAGGTTAACTATTTTATTATTTCACTTTTGTTTCTTTCTCAAACATTTTAAAAATGAAACAAATAAAAAGAAAATGCAAGATATTCATGATTATTTTTTTAGACAAATTGAACTTTCTGTAAGAGAAATTGGTTATGGGGATGCTTCAATTAATAAAAAAATGAAGAATTATGTAAATTTTTTTTATGATCTACTCTCTAAAATTGACAAATGGGATACTGCTAATAATTCTGATAAATTTTTAATAGTTGATAATTATTTTAAAAATGAGAACAATAACACCTTTTATGTCGAATATTTTGATAAATATTCGATTTTTTTGTCAAAAAGTTCTTTTAATTCATTTTTAAAAGGTGTAATTAAACCTAATTTTTAAATATGGCTGTACCAAAACGAAAAACAACTAGAGCAAGAGCAGGCAAGAGAAGATCACATATTAAATTTTCAACAAAAAATATTGTTGAAGACAAGAAATCTGGTGAATATAGATTATCACATCATATTGATTTAAAAACAGGTTATTACAAAGGTAGACAAGTTTTAGATCCTAAAAAATAAAATTTATAAATAAATAATGTTAAACAAAATAAATATTGCAGTTGATGCAATGGGTGGTGATGGTTCACCAAAAAAAGTTATTGACGGTATAGATCTACATTGTAATAAAAATAAAAATGTTTTTTATCAAATATTTGGTGATGAAAATTTAATAGCCCCGTTAATTCCAAATTCTTTGTCATCAAATAACTATGAAATTATTCACACTCCTGATAAAGTAATAGGCAATGACACTCCTTTAGGTGCGGCCAAAAAAGGAAAGAAAACAAGTATGTGGCTAGCAATTGAAAATGTAAAAAATCAAAAGTCTGACATAGTAATTTCAGCAGGTAACACAGGTGCGTTACTTGTTTTAGCTAAGCTAAACCTTAAAATGATTGAAAATATTGACAAGCCAGCATTATCTGCTTTATGGCCAAACAGGAAAGGCATGACAGTTGTTCTAGACTTGGGTGCAAATATAGAATGTAGTGAAAAAAATTTAATTGATTTTTCTATTATGGGCTCCTCTTTATATAATGCTTTATATCCAAAAGAGTTTCCTAATGTAGCAATTTTAAATATCGGTTCAGAAGAAACAAAGGGTAATGAAGTAATTAAAAATACATTCAAAAAATTAAATGATAGAGATAAAAATAACTTTAATTTCAAAGGTTATATAGAGGGCAATCAATTGATGGATGGCGATGTAAACGTTATCGTAACAGATGGTTTTACGGGAAATGTTGCATTGAAAACAGCTGAAGGGACAGCTAACTTTATTACTAGTGAATTGAAGAAATATATGACTGGTAATTTAATCGGTAAAATCGCTTCCCTTATAAATTATAGTAATCTTTCTAAATTCAAAAAAAAATTAGATCCCAGGTTATATAATGGGGCAATACTACTAGGTTTGGATAGTGCTGTTGTTAAAAGTCATGGTGCAACTGACTCAGTAGGTTTCTATCACTCATTAAATGTATGTGAGAGTATTGTTAGAGGAAAATTGATTGATAAGATAAAACAAAGTATAATATAAAATATGAGAATCAACTTGACCAAAAAAGACATAGTGAATTCTGCATATATGAGAATAGGTTTTTCTAAAAGTATATCAGAGAATATATTGGATGATATATTGATAATCTTATCTGATAATATCGTAAAAAATAAAAAAGTTAAGATTGCAAAATTTGGAACATTTAGTTTTAGGAATAAAAATAGTAGAATTGGTAGGAATCCTAAAACAAAAGTTGAAAAATTAATAAGTGCAAGAAATGTAATTACTTTTAAGTCTTCCAATGAATTAAAAAAATATCTAAATAGTGTCTGAAAAATTTAATCAAGCTTATAAATCAATTGGAGAAGTTGCTAAAATACTTAATTTATATAATAAGAAAAAAGGTACTTTAAACACACATACAATAAGATATTGGGAGAAAGAATTTAAATATATTAAGCCTAAAATCTTATCAGGAAATAGAAGATATTATAATGAAATTGAAATAAATAAATTAAAGGAAATACAAAATTTACTTAAAAATCACGGTTTGACAATAAATGGGGTTAAAAAATATCTCAATAAAAAAAAGTCTTTTGGTCTTGACGAAACAATAAATAATTCTATAAACACGTCTAACAAAGAAATTTTAAAAAATAAAATTAATAAAATTTCTGAAATTATAAAAAAATTAAAAAATATTAAAAACTAAAATGGCAAAAAAAACTCATGTCAAAATAAGATTAGTTCCAGAAACTAAACCAGACAGTGCATTCTACTATTATATTAAAAAACCAGCTGGTGGAGAGAAAGCTAAAATTAAATTAAAAGCAAAGAAATATAATCCTGTAACTAGAAAGCATGAGACTTTTGTTGAAAAAAAATTACCTCCTCACAGCAAGTAATTATTTTTTAAAATTTCTTTTTTCATAATTTATATAAGACCATATCATATTCTTCCATATTCTATTTGTAATTTTAGGATCAATTTTTTTTTTTATTGATATGGTTTTTATTTTTTTAAGAATTTGATTTATTCTTTTTTTGTCAATTATTTGATTTTTGTATTCTTTTAAAGAAAGAACTTTATTTACTAATATAGATCGTTTTTTTATAATATTTAAAAGCTCTAGATCAATTTTATCTAGTTTTTTTCTAAGTTTTAGTAATTCAATCTTTTTTTTTGGCGACATTTATACAATTGGCTTTGAAGAAAATTAATATATTTATCATTATATGTATACACAAAATTATAAAATAAATCAGAAAATTTCTTCTTGGTTATTATTTATGTTTATAATAATTTCTTTAATGATAGTAATTGGTGGACTTACTAGATTAACAGATTCAGGTCTCTCAATCACACAATGGCAACTTTTTTCTGGTTTTCTTCCACCTCTAAATAATGCTGATTGGGAGTATTATTTTGATCTTTATAAAAAAATACCAGAATTTTACTTACAAAATTACTCTATGACTTTAAGTGAATTTAAAGTAATTTTTTGGTGGGAGTGGGGGCACAGATTTTTAGGTAGATTGATTGGCATATCTTTCATCATACCACTAATTTATTTTTCATTTAAATTAAATATAAAAAAACTTTTACCTCTATATTTGATATTTTTTTTAATCTGTTTTCAGGGTTTCATTGGATGGTATATGGTATCAAGTGGTCTTGTTGATAGAGTTGACGTAAGTCATTTTAGATTAGCTACGCATTTAATTATTGCATTTATAATTCTATCATTAATATTATATAATTATCTACAATTTAAAAACTTTTCTAAACCTCAAGTTGGTTTAAATTTAAGCATTCCTATCATTTTTCTCATATTAATTTTTTTACAAATCACTTTTGGAGCTTTCGTATCTGGTATGGATGCAGGTAAAATTTATAATACATGGCCACACATGGGCTCTAGTTTCTTTCCTAATGATAGTCAATTTATTGAACTATTTTATTTATCATCCTTAAGTGATAGATCTATTGTTCAATTTATTCACAGAAGCTTGGCTTATATAATTCTTGTTTTTTATATTTATATTTATTTCAAAATTTACAGTCGAAAATTAACTAATTTATTTGTGATCATATATTTAATAGGATTTTTATTAATCGTACAGATAGTTCTTGGAATTTTGACTTTATTATCTGGTGCAACGATTTTTTATTCATCATTGCACCAAATAAGCTCTATTTTTTTGGTTAGTTCAAGTGTTTATTTTTTATACTTGAACTTTAAACCTAACCAACAGCCTTTAAGTTAGGTTTGCCTGAAGCAGTTAATGCTTGATCAAGATCAGCAATAATATCATCAGGATGTTCTATTCCAATTGATAATCTAACATATCCTGGTGTTACTCCAGCAGCTAACAATTCTTCAGATGTCAATTGACTATGAGTAGTAGTTGCAGGATGAATAGCAAGACTTCTAGCATCACCAATATTGGCAACATGGTAAAACATCTTTAATGCTTCAATAAACTTCTTGCCAGCTTCTACTCCACCTTTTACTTCAATACCTACAAGGGCTCCATTTCCACCTTTAAAGTATCTTTTTGCTCTATTTCCAAGTTCACCTTTATGAAGAGTTGGATATATTACTCTTTCAACATTTTTATGTTTAGATAAGAATTCAACGGCTTTTGTTGCATTTGAACAATGCTGTTTCATTCTTAATGGTGCTGTTTCTAATCCTTGTATTATTCCCCAAGCATTATCAGGTGCTAAAGGAGCTCCAAGATCTCTTAATAAGCAGACTCTCGCTCTAACAGCGAAAGCAACATTTGCTCCTGTTAATTGTGGTACAACTTGACCCCATACTGCTCCACCGTAACTAGCATCTGGCTCATTAAACATGGGTTGTCTTTTTGGATCAGTGGTCCAATCAAAATTACCACCATCAACTAGACATCCACCAATAACAGTACCATGACCCCCTATAAATTTAGTTAAAGAATGTACAACAACTGCTGCTCCATGTTCAATTGGCTTACAAATAACTGGTGCCGCCGTATTATCCATAATTAATGGAATGTTGTGTTTTCTACCAATATCCGAAACTTCTTTAATTGGAAAAACTCTTAGATATGGGTTTGGTAACGTTTCAGCATAAAAACATCTTGTTTTATCGTCAACTAATTTCTCGAAGTTTTTAGGATCCGATGGATCTGCATATCTACATTCAATACCTAATTTTTTTAATGTATGAGTAAATAAATTAACTGTTCCACCATATAAATCTGTAGAGCTAATAAAATTATCTCCAGATTGGCAAACATTCATTATAGCAAAAGTTGATGCAGCTTGTCCTGAACCTACTGATACACAAGCTAATCCACCTTCAAGTGCAGCAACTCTTTTTTCAAGCACATCATTAGTTGGATTCATTATTCTTGTATAAATATTTCCAAACTCTTTTAATGCAAATAAATTTGCTGCATGATCTGTGTTGTTAAATTGATAAGAAGTTGTTCTGTATAATGGAACTGCAACTGCAGTAGTAGCAGGATCACTTCTATAATCACCACCGTGTAACGCTATTGTTTCCGGGTTTTTTATATTTTTTGACATATGTGACTCCGTTAATTTGATTAAAAGTCAATTTAACAAGATAAATAGTCATAATTCAAGGTTTAATGAATACAATTTAAAATTGACTTTATGTATAATTATAAGTATTTATGCGCATCTTATGACAAATTTTATTAAAAAAAGTGAAATTAGCAACAATTGGTATGTTATAGATGGTAAAGATGCAATTGTTGGAAGACTTGCTTCCGTTATTGCAAAGCTACTTAGAGGAAAACATAAAACTACTTTTACTCCAAATATGGATAATGGAGACTTTGTTGTGGTTAAGAATATTGATTGTATAAAATTTACAGGAAAAAAATTAGAAGATAAGAAGTATTACAGACATACTGGGTATCCTGGTGGTATAAAAGAAATAAATCCACTTAAACTTAATGAAAAAAAACCGGGTGAGAGTTTAAAGCTTGCTGTTAAAAGAATGTTACCAAGCGGACCATTAGCAAAAAAACAGTTAACTAAATTAAAATTATATACTGGAGATGTTCATCCTCATGAAGCGCAAAATCCAAAAATTATTGAGATTAGCAAATTAAATAAAAAAAACGTTATCAGAAATTAAATGCAAGAAAATTTTGAAAAAAAATCAAAAGTAAAATTAGATTTTAAGGATAGCATGTATGCTACAGGAAGAAGAAAAACATCAATAGCTAAAATTTGGGTAAAAAAAGGATCTGGGAAAATTTTTGTTAATGGAAAAAATTTTAATGATTATTTTACTAGCGATACTCACAAGATGCAAATTCTCAGACCTTTTGAAATTATAGATAAAGCTACTACATATGATGTTAGATGCCAAGTTATAGGAGGAGGGCACACAGGTCAAGCAGGGGCAATGGTACATGGTATATCAAGAGCACTTATTAAAATTGATGAAAATTATAAAGCAACACTCAGAAAAGAAAAACTTACAACCAGGGATTCGAGAGCAGTAGAAAGAAAAAAACCTGGTAGAGCCAAAGCAAGAAGAAGCTTCCAATTTTCTAAAAGGTAATACTTTTTTCAATTTTTATAGTAATATTATTTTATGCATAAATTAAATGTATTAGTTGCAGGATCAACTGGTTATATAGGGCTACAGTTAATTAAATATCTTTCTGCACACCCTAAAATTAACATAAAATATCTTTGTGGAAATTCTTCTGTAGGTAAAAATATTTCTTTTTATGATAAAGGTTTAAAAAAATTTAAGTTACCAAAAATTATCAAATTTAATAAAAAATACCTCCAAGAAATAGATATAATATTCACAGCTTTGCCTAATGGAGAAGCTCAAATTTTATCAAATTCAATGTTGTCAAAAAATTTGCTTATAGATTTATCTGCAGATTTCCGTATCAAAGATCCTATTATTTATAAAAAATTTTATAAAATGACACATAAATCAAAAGATAATATTAAAAAGAGTATTTATTTACTGCCTGAATTAAATAAGAAAAAAATAAATAAATTTAAAATACTATCTTGCCCAGGATGCTATCCTACTTCATTACTTATACCAATTATTCCTTTGTTAAAAAAAAAAGCAATTCATAAAAAAAAAATTATTATCGATTCAAAATCAGGATATTCTGGTGCTGGTAGAAGTGTTCATAAAAAATTTAAAAATAAAAATTTGTATGAATCAGTTAGCTCATATGGAGTTGGTTTTCATAGACATAATTCTGAAATAAATCAGGAATTTATAAAAATTAGTAAAAATATTGATTATAATTTTACACCACATTTAATTCCTATGTTTAGAGGAATACTTAGCTCTATATATATTGATTTACCAAAAAACATGTCCGCAAAAAAAATTTTCCTTTTATTACAAAAAGAGTACAAAAATGCAAAATTTATTAAATTTGCTAAATTTAATCAGCCCTTAAGTACAAATGATGTGATAAATACAAATAATTGTTTATTATCAGTGTGTGAAACTAAAAATAAAAATAGAATTATACTTTTTTCAGCTATTGATAATCTTATTAAGGGTGGCGCAGGTCAAGCTGTACAAAATATGAATATTTATTTTGGTTTTAAAGAAAATTTAGGATTAATATGAAGAAATTATTTTTATTTTTAATTTTATTAAATAGTTGTTCATTTACAGATAGTGCATATTTTAATTCTAAAAATAATAAATTAAATAAAGATGAGACAATTAGTTTTAAAAAAGACTATACTATGAATGAATATAAACTTTTATTAGACAAATATAGCAAGGAGAACCACTATCCTAATATGGATAAGTAATTCTTATGGAAATTGGCATCGGAATTATTGGGGTAGGTAATATTGGTAGTTATTTATATAATGAAATAAATAAAAAAAAATCAGAAATTTATAGAAATTTAGGATTTAAAATTAAGATTGTAGGTGTATCAGTTAAAAATCGAAAAAAGAAAAGACTAGTAAGAATTGATAAAAAACTTTTTTTCAAAAATCCTAAAGATCTAGCAAAAAATAATAATGTTCATATATTATTTGAATTAATAGGTATGTCTGATGGAATTTCAAAGACTGTTGTTGAAACTGCATTAAGAAATAAAAAACATGTAATAACTGCAAATAAAGCACTTATTTCTAAACATGGTGAGTATTTATCTACATTAGCTGAAAAAAATAATGTAAATCTAGAATTTGAAGCATCTGTTGGAGGTGGTATACCAGTATTAAGGACAATAAAGGATGGTTTAGCTACTAATAAAATCTCTAAGGTAGTTGGTATATTAAATGGTACGTCTAATTATATACTTACAGAGATGGAAAAAACAAAAAAATCTTTTAATGATGTTCTCTCTAAATCTCAAAAACTTGGTTTAGCCGAAGCTAACCCTAAATTTGATTTAGATGGAAGTGATGTTCTTTCAAAAGTCAAAATACTTTCGTCCCTTGCTTTTAAGAAAAAAATATCATTAGAAAAATGTTTGAAGGATGGTATAGAAAATATAGAATTAAAAGATATTGAAATGGCGAATAATCTCAACCTAAGAATAAAATTGTTGGGTATTACAGAAATTATAAATAATAGCCTTTTTGAAAGAGTACATGCTAGTTTAGTTCCAAAGGATAATTATATAGCTAATATTAATGGCTCTATGAATGCTGTTATTTTAAATGGTAAGCCAGTTGGTGAAAGTGTACTACAAGGAGAAGGGGCAGGTCCTGGTCCAACATCATCTGCCTTGATGTCTGATTTATTATCAATATTAAGAGGTAATATTAAATATCCTTTTGGTATACCAAATAAAAAAAAAGATAAAATTAAATCCTACAATAAAGATTTTTATGAAAATTCTTTATATTTAAGACTTGAAGTAAAAGATAAGCCGGGCGTTCTATCTGATCTTACAAAAATACTTGCCAAACATAGAATATCCATTGAACGTCTTATTCAGATACCTGACAAAAAAAAGAGAAAAGCAACTATTGTTTTTATAACTCATAAGTGTCTAGAAAAAAATTCCTTAAATTGTATAAAATATTTGAATAAAAATAAGAACGTCTTAAAAAACCCTGTTTTAATCCGTTTATTTTGGTAGATGGAAATTTATATAAAACTTTTTGAAGTTCTATTTCCTGTTTTTTTTGTTATTGGTATTGGGTACTATATTGGAAAAAAAGATAAAAAATTTAATACTACATTTATAACTAATTTTGCAGCAAATGTTGGTTCCCCTGCAATGATTATTTATGCATTGAATGTAAAAAATGTTTCATTTCAGGTTTTTTTAGACTATTTTTTTTACTATCTTTTAGCGATTATATTGTTTGCATTAGTAGGAATTGTATTTTTATTTTTCCTTAAATCTAAGGATATAGTAAGAGAACTTCCACCCTTTATGATGCCGAATACAGGAAATATGGGTTTTCCTATATGTTTATTTGCATATGGTAATGAAGGCCTTGGTGTAGCTGCAGCAATTACGGCTCTGATAATTCTTTTCCACTTTACAGTAGGTGTTTTTTTAGCTGACAGAAAGATCAGCTTTAATGTAATTCTCAAAAGCCCTGCTTTTTATACAATTATTTTTTCCGTAATACTTTTATATTATAAAATTGAATTGCCTATTTTTATTGAAAATACTTCGTTTTTATTAATGTATGCAACAATTTTTTTAATATTAATGTCCTTAGGTATAGCTTTAACAAGACTAAAGGTATTTTCTTTTAAAAAATCCTTTATATCGTCTTTATCAAGAGTGATAATCGGGCCAGCTATAGGTTTTGGAATAATTCATTATTATAATTTAACTGGATTTGCAGCTGGTGTTCTTTTAATTCAATGCTCAATGCCTAGCGCTGTCTTAAATTTTCTTGTTGGATCATTATACTCACCAAAAGAAACCGTAGATGATGTTGCAAGTATGATTTTTGTTTCAACTGTTTTGTCATTTATAACTGTTCCAATAATTGTATTTATAGCATTAAAATATTTTATCTAATGAAGGCAATTGCTTTTAATTTGTCTGCATGGATGATTTTGCCTTTCATGGATGCAATTGCAAAATATCTATCTACAGATTTATCTTTTTTTCAAGTTACTTGGTCGAGATATTTCTTTACTGTGGTTTTAGTTTTACCTTTCATGTTTATTTTTTTAAGAGATAGCATCAGAGGTTCCAAAAATATTAAATTACAAATCTATAGAGGGTTAGCATTATTTTCTGCCAACATTTGTTTTTTTTATTCGATATCAATAATCTCAATGGCTAAAGCTCTTACTTTAGCTTTTATTGCACCTTTGATTACTACGGCTTTATCTCCAAAATTTCTTAATGAAAAAGTTGGTATTAAAAGATGGGCCGCTGTTTTGGTTGGATTTTTAGGTTGTTTAGTTGTAATTAGACCTGGTTTTTTAGATTTTAATTTAGCTACTATTGCAGCACTTGGAACCGGGTGTTCATACGGTGTATATTTGGTGATAACTAGATCTCTTCATTCAACAGATCCTCCATTTTTAACACTCTTGTTAACTGGTGTAGTAGGGCTCACTATAGGATCATTTTTTGTTCCATTAGTTTGGGAATCACCTACTACTACTCAGTGGTTTTGGATGTGTTTGATGGGTTTATTTGCATGTATAGGACATATATTTCTAATTATATCCCTCAAATATAGTGATGCCTCTAAACTTGCTCCATTTGGCTACTTTGAAATATTGCCAAATATAATCTTAGGTTATTACTTCTTTGGTGATTTTCCTGATATTTGGACTTTTATAGGTTTATCTATTATTATCATTTCTGGATATTATGTTTTTAGAGGAGAATTAATAGTAAACAAGTAGTACATTATACTTAATAATTTACATTAAGTATATATTTTAAAGTATTGATTTTATTATATAAATTTAATTATTTAAAGTATTTAATAAAATATAAATTAAAGCAAAAATTAACTAAAAAAATGATAAATTAAAATGAATATGCAAATTTAATAATATAAAACTTAATAATCAATAATTTAGGATAAAAGTACTAAAAACATAAGTAAATACAAGCATATTTGTTATTATACGGAATAAAATTACAAACATATTGGTATTGGAGTTAACTAAATATAACTATAAAACTTAAAAGTTTATAGATAATAGTAAAAATTTAATTCAAACATCAGAAAAATTAATTAGCTTTGCACTATACGAATATAGCTTTTAAAGGCCCATTTAGGTGTCTAATTTAATGATTGATTAAAATATGGTACAACTAAGGGGTGAATATATAAAAATATAGTATAAAAGGGTGATGATATTAAAAAAATGTTGATATTAAACACTTTTAGAGCAAAAAACCCTCTTTTTTTAGTATCTTTTTCTTAGTTTTAACTCCTCCTGTTGCAGAATACCCTCCAAGTGAACCATCAGACCTTATAACTCTATGACATGGTATTTTTGGGGAATATGGATTCTTCGAACATGCATTTGCTACAGCTCTTGCAGCTTTTGGCATTTTTATTGCAATTGCCACTTGTTTGTATGTTCTAACTTCACCTTTAGGTATTTTTCTTAGATAATTCCATACTTTCAGCTGAAATTTAGTTCCCTTCATAATTTATGTCATTAATAAAGCTAATAAAACAAAAATACTTATTAAAAAAAGTCCAAAAATAAGTAATAATGTCCTTGTTCTGCCTTGAGGGCTTAAATTACTCCAAAATTTGGCAACAAAAAAACAAAAAACTACGACTATTAATCCTATAATTACATATTTAGGCATTAAAGTTTTTTATATTAAAATTGAAAATACTACAAATGTTCATATCCTATTAATAAAACCATCTAAAAGCTTCATAAATGGCGATACCATAAATAGAATGTCTTATTAAAAATACAATTGAAATTTGCATTGGTTTACTAGTGTTAATTCCAAAAATACCTTGTCCTGTAAAAGGCAAAAAAACCAATAATGGTGCTAAAGTAGTGATGATTCCAAAAATAAATCCTGAAAAATATGACATTTTAAAACCTAAAAGGATAAAAAAAATATAATAAATAATTGCCCAACATATAGATATCAAATAATGAAAAATCCATCCAAAAATCAGTTCATATTTATACTTGGGCATTTCATCGATTTTTGGGTTAAATAAAATACCCTTTTTAATAATATAATATCCCCATCTACCCAAAATATTCCATGAAGGTTCAGGAATACTAATCATTTTTTGTAAATATCCTAAAATATCTAGTATTATACATGAAAATATACCAGCAATAATTATACTAACCGTAATAGCATTTAGATCATTAATAATTAATTGCTGCATAATATCTTTATAACATTTATCTAAAATATAACTATTGACATATATAATTGCCTTATATATATATTCCGATAATTAATGGTTATCGGAAATATATATGAATGATCTTATTACAGATGTAAAAACTCTTGAATTAGA
>MDTB01121307.1_pt1 | contig 17634 bp, 14 predicted proteins | sample 811161 | NCBI WGS metagenome assembly MDTB01 (sample SAMN05326650, study PRJNA326480) | marine metagenome | isolation source: seawater | place: Mediterranean Sea | collected 2009
AAATGGATTAGAATTGGTTATTTCTTTTTGAATAATTCTTCCTTGAAGATCATAAATTTTGTAATTAAATGGGGGATTGAAATTTCCCATCACTACAATAGTTGATTCAGAAAATGGATTAGGATATGCCTTAATATTTTGTTTGTTAGTGCGGGAATTTATGTTGGAAGGAATTGCAATAGTTACATAAAAATCAATTTCAACGCTATTTCCAAAGTTTCCTTCACCTTGACTCAATATATTTCCATTGTTATCATTTAGTATCCAACTTCCATCTGTTCCGCCCCAGGTTGATGCACTCATTCCGTCATTGTAATCATCATATAAAGTAAAAGTATAACAGTCTAAAGCATCAACATATATATCTTTAATTATAGTATCATTGGCTTGGTTTCCACCTCCATTTGGGTTGCAATTATAGGGCCCTTCATCATACCAAATAGAATCATGACTGTCTTTGACCCTCCAGTGAGTTTCCAAACAATAGTCATCTAAAATCAATTGTAATGTTAATGGACTTGATTGATTTTCGTTGATTACTAATTCCAAAGTAATTATACTATCACAATTTTGAACTGAGCTGTAGGTATTGGTGAAATACCCACTAGTTGTATATTGAGTGCTATCCCAGATAAAAGTGTCACATGCAGCAGCTAAAATGGTGTCTTTAAAACTATTATTTATCGTTAAATGAAGGTGCTTAATACTATCACATCCTGATATATTTAAATTACTATCGCTATAAAATCCAGAACTTGTAAAAGATTGATTATTCCAATTAAAGCTATCACAACTGGAGGTAATTAAAGTATCAAAATAGGATTGGTTAATCGTTAAATCAAGGACCAATATACTATCACACCCTACACTGTTAGTTAAGTTGTTCGTGTATATACCAGAACTATTGTATAATGAGTTTTCCCATAGAAATTCATCACATGAGCTTAATAAAAGGGTGTCAGTATATCCACTATTAATTGTTAAATTCAACTTTATAATGCTATCACAACCATTAATATTGGAAAGGGTGTCAGTATAGTCTCCAGATGATAATAAGTTTATACCTTGAAATAAATATTGATTACACGAAGTAATCGTATCAAAATCTAAATCTTCATTTTGGATTGTGAAATTTAATTGAATAATACTATCACAACCATTAATAGTCGTTGTGGTATAGGTGGCTGAATTGTTGCTAATGGTATATGTTATTCCATCAATCCAAGTATAACTATTACAACTTACAACAGAATCTATACTATTTTGATCATTATGAATGGTTAAATTTAATATTATAACTGAATCACAGTTTTCACTATTCAAGCTGCTATAACTATAAAACCCAGAAGAGTCATACTGTGTATTATTCCATAAAAAACTATTACATGATGATTGATTTATTGTATCATTAATTCCACTAGAAATCAAGGTTTGAAAACCATCTACTTTTCCATAACCAAAGCTATAATTTGGAACACTTCCAGTATATGAGTCGGTATATGCGCTTGATAATAAATCAGTTTTAAAATTTTGATAATTAGATTGATTACACTTTTCTAAATAAAGTGCCGCTATTCCTGCTACAACTGGGCTAGACATCGACGTGCCCCCATTTCTGTAATGCAAGCCTCCATCTGCTAACTGAGCACTTGTTTTAGAACTTAAGAGATAGCTTGGATAACTACTAACAGTTGTTTTTCCAGACGCGGCTATATCTGGTTTCAAAATTCCATTTCTGGTTGGTCCTGAGCTTGAAGAAGAGGCAATTTCTCCACGGTTTCCACCTTCAGTTACCCAGTTACCCAAACTATTAATATAGCCACTTTCATTTACATAATTCCCCACGGTTATAACACTTGGTAAGCATTGAAAAGAACTGCACATGTTCTGAAAAGAATCAGGATCAATGTAATTGGATGGGGTTGATGAAAAAGGAAACTCGGCATCACTGGATTGAACAATATTTGATCTTCCGTAATAAGTCTCATCAGACCATATGTCACTTTTACCTAATCCTGTAGAGTGCAATCCCCACAAATAATTTGAAGTGGAATCTGGACTAATAATAATTTCATAGTTATATACACTTCCATATTGAAGTGAAGCAAACATAAATACCATTCCAATTCTTTCATTATTGCTATTGACTATTGAATCGACATATGCTCCATAATTATCAGTGTAATAATTTCCAGCAAGATAATCTTGAATGGTAAAATAGTTTGAAATTCCAGATTGTTGATTACCAGCATAAGCACTGACAGCTAATTCTACATTGTTAAAATTAGAAACATCTGCATATCCCATGAAATGAACAGAATTATCACCATAGCAATAAGGCACACAACCATAAGCCGAGTAGTCTAAGGAGTTATTGTTTTTAAAAAGCGTAAATAAGGTGTCATTTGATGAAGAATTGTGCTGTAAATGAAAATTATTTCCTCCGCTATTTCCAGCAGAACAAACAAATAAATGGCCATTACTACTGGTAATTAAATTATCAATATAAACCGCGCTAGGATCATTTGCGTCATGAGAACCTGAGTAGGTACCTGCGCTAGTATTGATTACACAAGGTTTTCCTAATGAATCGGCTAAGTGATAAATGTATTCTGTTGCATCTTGAACATTGGTTAAAAAATTAGCACCAAAGTCAACTTCGACGGCAATAATTTCAGCTTGATAAGCAATCCCCTTATGTTTTGATACCGCAGAGCCGTTTCCAGCAGCAGTCCCAGCAACTAAAGTTCCATGACCATAAATATCGTTATGAGCAGAAGCTAATCCTGAATTTATACCATTGGCACTCCAATGTTGGCCATATCCATAAGGTTGTGGCGTATTAGCAGCAACTCCCAACGTTTGATCCCATAAATAAAGCAGTCTGGTTGATCCATCAGCATTTTTAAAATCATCGTGATGATAATCAATTCCGGTGTCAATAAAGCCAATAATAACTCCATTTCCTGAATAGGAATTGGATAATGGTGAATTTCCAGAGTGAATATCATTAATCCTATTATTTACTCTCATTGTGTCATTCAGGGGAGTACCTTTTTCAAATGGAATATGGAAAGATTTAACTTCAGAACTAATAATGAAATCTTTAAGTTTTTTAGGACTAATTCTTAGGTAATGCCATCCACCTGATTTTTTGAAATATTTGGCTTGCTTTTGTTTACAAAGGGTTTTTATTTTTTGGTCATTTCCTTTAACATAAAAGCCAATATTTGTTTTTAACAATAACTCTGGCATAGCTTTTTTTAAAGAAAAGTTAGTATGGTCTAAGCTGCTTTCCTGACAAAATGAATAAAATGAGCTTAAAATCCAGATAAATAAGATGATATACTTTCTATTATTCATACCATTAATTTACTCAAAAAAATGACAAGTTGGGATTGATTCTAAATATTCAACTCGCTTTTCATTTCGATTTACGTATAAGCAATAACTTTCCAATCCATTGGAAATTAACAGGTATGGCGCATCAATTTTATATTGATATACTAAAATTTGATTGAGCACCTTATCATCAATTTTCACATGTGGTGCCTTGCATTCTATTACCATTTCTGGATTTCCATCATTATTATATATTAGGAGATCAAACCTCTTCTTTAATCCATTAATAGAAATTTGTTTTTCTATGGAAAATAAACTGATTGGATATTTTTTTTCAAAGTGTAAGAACTTCCAACAATTTTGTCTTACAATTTCCTCATGAGTTTTTCTAACCCATTTTTTTCTAAGATCATCAAATAAATATTCTTTTGAATTAACTACTTTAGATTTAAATCTGTAATCGGGAATCATAACGAAAACTGAAAGTAATAAATTGGATTTAAAAAAAATAATAGACTCAATTGATAATTCAATTTATCAGCCCGTTTATTTTCTTCAAGGGGAAAATACATATTATATAGATGAAATTGCAAATAAACTCCTAGATTGTGTTCTAGAAGAGTCTGAAAAAGATTTTAATCAAACAATTCTGTATGGAAAGGATACTTCTGTTGATGTTATTTTAGATCATGCAAAAAGATATCCTTTAATGTCCCCATATCAATTAATTGTTGTCAGAGAAGCTCAACACTTATCCAGATCAATTGACCAACTAGAAAATTATTTTAAAAATGTTGTTTCATCTACTGTTTTGGTCCTTTGCTACAAGGGTAAAAAAATTGATAAAAGAAAATCGTTGGGAAAAGTGCTGTCGAAAAATAATTTTTTATTTGATGCCGAGCCTATCAGAGATTATCAATTACCAGACTGGGTGATGAACTGTGCTAAGCAGAACGAGGTTAAATTAGATCAAAAAGCAGCAGTATTGATTGCAGAGTTCTTGGGAAATGATTTAGCGGCAGTTAATAAAAATATTCAAAAGCTAAAGCTATTAGTAGGCACTGGCAAAGTCGTTAATATTGAACTTGTTCAGCAACATATTGGATTTTCAAAAGATTATAACCTTTTTGAACTTACAGATGCATTGGCAGCTATGAATGTTCCAAAAGCAACTTTCATTGCTCAACATTTTGGGAAAAATAATAAGATTCATCCTTTAGTAGTAACCATTGGTCATTTGTATGGTTTTTTCACTAAACTAATGAAATATCATTTTTATGAAAACAAACTTGGTGATAGAGAATTGGCTTCTAAAATTGGAGTTCATCCATTTTTTATTAAGCAATATACCAGTGCATCAAAATACTATTCAAAATCAAAACTGGCTACTATTCTAGCTGATTTAAGACATTTTGATTTAATGAGTAAAGGAGTTTACAGTTCAACAATAAAAGAAGAAGATATTTTAAAAGAAATGATTTTTAAAATTATGCATTAATTAACGGTAAGTTTTTCCATTAATTGTAATATTTAAACCACAACTAATTTTTGGGATTCCATACGACAACCCTTCTACAAGGTTTGAAATTCTGTAATTAATAAATAACCCTATTTTTTTTAACATCATTTTAGCGCTAATTCCATATTGAAATGGCATAATATGATTTAGGTTTTTTTGATTTATTCTAACTTTTTTAGCTATTGATTGGTCACTTAAATTATATGTTAGTCTATTAGCGTAATTAAATCCAAAAAAACCACCAATTGATAAATATTTTCCCAATTGATTTCCTCTTTTTTTATCAAAATTGATTTGAAATCCAATAGCTGAATTGATATTAGAAAAATGATACTTTAAATCTTCGGCTTTTGTAGGCAAATTTGTAATGTATGATTCAGCTTCTTGCTTCAAGTAAATATTATCATAACTATATTCTAAGCCATAATGAAACGCTAAAATATTATTTATTTTTCTTTTTTGAATTCTCGATAAACCAATGTGAATTCCAAATTGAAAAGGAATTGGATCAAGAGTTTGGTATTTTGAAATCCCACCAAACTCTAACTCAAAATAGTTGAATTTATTTTGATTAGGTCCAATTTCATTATTGAAATTCTTAAAGTCCATTGGAGGATCTTCGCTTATGATTACCTTTTGAGAAAAGGATTCAGAAATAAAAGCGATAAAAAATAATATTTGCAGTAATTTAAAGTTGTATTTCATCAGTAAAACCTTTAAAATGAAATCTTAGTTTTTTTCCTTTATATTTTTTTTTAATAATATCATATGGCTTTTTCTTGTAAACAATGATAGTTTCGTAATGCTCTAAAAAATTATTTTCATTTGCTACATGCATGAATAAATATTGCATGGTATTTTCAGAAAAGGCATTTTCATTAAGTTCAATTTGAATGTTGTTTTCAGAACTAATAATTTTAAATGTGGGTTCTTCTTTTTTGTTTTTGAAAAAATAAGTTCCCTGTGGAACTCCATAACCATGGGCGTAATCAAAATAAGGAAATAAAGTAGAAGATTTTTCCATTAATTTGAATATTTGCATGTTAGAAGAGTCTTTAAATTTTTCCCAGAGGCATGCTGCAAAACCTGCAATAAGTGGACTTGAAAATGAAGTGCCTTGTGCTTTTTTTATTCCTTGATTACTACCAACCATTACATCACCATACGCCACAACATTTGGTTTCATCCTTTGATCTGAAGTTGGCCCATATGAACTAAAATTCCTATGTACAAAAGAACCAGTAATTGCGCCAACTGTCAGAACACTGTCAGCATCTGCTGGAGTAGCTATATATTTCCACTCACTTGTACCTGAGTTTCCTGCTGAACAAACCACTAGTATCCCTTTTCTTGCGGCAAGATTAGCAGCTTTTGCAATTATTGATGTGCTTCCGTCCATTTGATATGGAAAATATTCATCAGCTGTATATCCCAAAGAAGTATTTATAATATCTGCTCCATTGGCATCTGCCCATTCAGCAGCTAGTAACCATAATTCTTCTTCGGATTGGTTTTCTACAGCAATTCTTTCTGTTCTGGCTAATAAAAAATCTGCTCCTTGAGCTAGTCCCATTAATTGATCTCCGTCTTTTCCAGCAATACAACTCATAACTCCTGTACCATGGTTACTGAATTTATATACATCTTCTTTCTTGTAATGAAAATCCCAGGTTTTAATAATTTGATTGTTGTCGTATAGGTGTTTTAAACTTGAAGTTTCTCTAGCTCCTTTAAATCCACCATCTATAATACAAATTCGTATTCCTTTTCCAGTAAAACCATTGTCTATGAATGAATTCCCTTTAAGGTGAATGATTTGTCTTTCCAACAAATCATTGATCTTTTTCACATTATCAATTGAGCAATAATTCTGTTTTAAGTAGGCTCCTTTAATATCTTTAACAAACGGTAATTTAGCAATTGAACTTATCTGGTTTTTATGAGCAAGTACACAAATAGCATTCATCCATCTAGATGAAGCTTTTATTTCAATTACTTGGGTTTCTATTTTAGAAATATAATTTTGGCTAACGGGTAAGTCAGTGAAATGGCCAATAGGATATCCTATTTTTAATCTTCTTTCAATTGCTTTATTAGATAAATAAGTTTCACTATCATCTAAACTTCCGAGTTTATCATTCAAATAAACCCAATATTTTTCTTGAGCATTAAATGAATTAAGATTCGTGAAAATTACCAACAAAATTATGATGAATCGAATCATTGTATAAATTTAGTTTTTTATTTAAGATGATTGATTTAAGAAGCGATACGGTTACAAGACCATCTACCGAGATGAAAGCAGCAATGATGGAAGCTGAATTGGGAGATGATGTTTTTGAAGATGATCCAACTGTGAAAGCATTTGAATTACTCACTGCTAAAACTTTTGGAAAACAAGCTGGTCTTTTTTGTCCTTCTGGTACAATGTCAAATCAAATGGCTTTAATGGTGCATTTAAAACCAGGTGACGAAGTGATTACAAGTAGAGAATCACATATTTATAATTACGAAGGGGGAGGAATAGCAAGAAATGCTGGGGCATCTGTTCGGCTAATTGAAGGCTCTAGTGGCTTAATAGATGTGGATGATGTAAAATTTAACATTAATCCTGATGATATTCATTATCCAGTCTCAAAATTAGTATCACTAGAAAATACTTCCAATCGTGGGGGAGGGGTTTGCTATAAATTACAAGAAATTCAAAAGATCAAACAATTTTGCAATTCTGTTCAAATACCAACTCATTTGGATGGTGCAAGGTTATTTAATGCCTTAGTTAAAACTGGAGATTCTGCATTGGAAATGGGAGAAAATTTCGATTCTATTTCATTGTGCTTTTCCAAAGGGTTAGGAACTCCATTAGGATCAGTTCTAGTTGGAACTAAAGAATTTATTCATAAAGCAAGAAGAGTAAGGAAAGTAATGGGTGGTGGAATGCGACAGATTGGGATGGTTGCGGCAGCAGGTATATATGCTTTAAAAAATAATGTGGAAAGACTTAAGGATGATCATGATAATGCTAAGTCAATTGCAGCAGCTTTAGCAAATTGTTCCTGGATAGATTCAGTAGTTCCAGTTGAAACTAATATTATAATTGTCAATTTATTAGCAAAATATAATAATGCCAATTTTGTTGAAAAATTAAAAGAAAAAGGGATTCTTGTTATTCCATTTGGTAAAGGAAAAATAAGAATAGTCACTCATCTTGATATTACTAAGAAAGATGTTGACCAAGTAATAGAATCAGTTAAATTTTAAGATAAATTTTGCTGTATTTAAAATAGCTTCTTCCAAAGTGTGAAATTCAAATCCAAGCTGAGATTTAATTTTATGATTATTGTAACGATTTTCTTGATAAGAAGTTCTCGCAGTTTCTTTTGTTAGTGATGGGTTTTTCCGCATGATTAAACATCTTATTGCTTCTAATTTCCATGCTAATTCTAATAATGATTTTGAGGCTAATTTTTGAGGCTCATTTACATTTAGTGCTTTTGCTATTGAACTAAATACTTTTTGATATGCAATATTTTGTCCAACTACAATGAATCTTTCTGAGTTTAATTTGGACTTTACAAGTTCAATAATTGATTTTGAAACATCTCTTACATCGACAAATCCATTCGTTCCTCCAGGATAAAAAGTTAACCCTTTATGGATTTGCTTAAAAATAGTAGTGCTTGATCGATTCCAGTTAGAAGGGCCTAGAATTATTCCAGGATTAGTAATTACAGCATTTAATCCTTCTTGAATCCCTCTCCATACTTCATTTTCTGCCTTATATTTAGAAATGGCATAATAACTGTTGGCTTTGCTAGTAGACCATTTGTTTTGTTCAGAATACTCTCTGTTAGAACTATTTTTTCTTCCAATTGCAGCAACAGAACTTATAAACCCCAATTTTTTAATATTTTCAGATAAACAAGCATTGACAATATTGGCAGTTCCTTTAACGTTAATATTATGCATTTTGGCTTGATCTTTCTTATTGAAACTGACAATAGCAGCACTATGAAATACATGATCCATGCCTTTAATAGAATCATAAACTTGGACAATGTCAGTTAGATTCATTTCTACCCACTCAATATCTTTAAATAAGTTTTCACATTGGTAAAAAGAAAAAACATTTTTGACATCATTAAGTCTAGAATTCTTAGTAAATGATGCTCTAACTGATTCTCCTTTTTTGAGCAAATCAATAGCTATATGCATTCCAACTAGGCCAGTTGCTCCAGTAACTAAATTTTTCAATAATAATTTTTTACTAATCATTACAATATTACATCTATATATTTAATTAGAATCATGTAATTATATATGTATTTAATATTTTTCTTTTTTGTATAATAAAATATATTTGTCTTTAATCAATCAATAAGTTATAAAGTGAATTTTGTAGAAGAACTGAAATGGAGGGGCATGATTCATGATATTATGCCTAATACAGAAGATTATTTAAATAATAATAAGGTTGGCGGTTATATTGGTTTTGACCCAACTTCTGATTCTCTTCATATTGGAAGTTTAGTTCAAATAATGATTTTAGTTCATTTTCAAAGATGTGGTCATAATCCTTTTGTTTTAATTGGTGGAGCCACAGGAATGGTAGGAGACCCATCTGGAAAATCAAAAGAAAGAAATCTTTTAGAAAAAGAAGCTCTAGACTACAATGTTAATGCAATTCAAAAGCAACTTTCTAAATTTTTAAAATTTGATAATGTGGACAATCCAGCTGTAATGGTCAACAATTATGATTGGTTTAAAAATTTTAATTTTTTGGACTTTATAAGAGATGTAGGAAAGCACATTACTGTTAATTACATGATGTCGAAAGATTCAGTCAAAAAAAGACTAGAAACAGGAATTTCATTTACTGAGTTTAGTTATCAATTAGTTCAAGGATATGATTTTTATTGGCTTTACAAAAACCACAATTGTAAAGTGCAATTAGGTGGTTCTGATCAGTGGGGGAATATTGTTACTGGTACGGAACTTATAAGGAGGATGGATGGTGGTACTGCTTTTGCCATCACCTCTCCATTAATTCAAAAAGCAGATGGAACTAAATTTGGCAAAACTGAAAGTGGAAATGTCTGGTTAGATCCTAAAAAAACCTCTCCTTATAAGTTTTACCAATACTGGATTAATGCTAGTGATGAAGATGCCAATAACTACATTAAAGTTTTTACACTTAAAACTCAAGATGAAATAGATTCTTTGATTGAAGAACACAGTAAAAATCCGGGTTTGAGATTGTTGCAAAATGAATTGGCTAAATCTATTACTACATTAGTTCATGGTGAAGAAAATTACTTTTCAGCCAAGGAAGCATCTACAATACTTTTTAAAAAGGGAGACCAAGCGGTTGCAGCCTTAAAAGGATTGTCTTCTTCACTTTTTAGTGATATTTTTGAAGGTGTTCCTCAAAAAAATATTTCTTCATCGGATTTAGAACAAGGGGTGAGTATTATCGATGCACTTGTTATCAATACTGGTTTTTTAAAATCAAATGGAGAAGCAAGAAGAGCGCTAAATGAAAACTCTATTTCAGTGAACAAGAATAAGGCAAATTTAAATACAATTATTACCAAAAATGATGTAATCGCTGAAAAGTATATTTTATTACAGAGAGGAAAGAAAAATTATTTTATTATGACAGTTAGCTAATACTTAACAAGTTACAACCTCTTATTTCTGAATTATCATATCTTCCTAGTATCTCAAATTCTCCATTTTTATATTTTTTGCCAATGTCTTGAGTCTCAATAAAAGAACAGCTGTATAAATTAGCTAGATCAATTATATTTAATCCACCAGACGATTCATTTTCGATTGTATTGAATGGGTCTTCTAGATCTCTTACCATTATTTTCATCCAATTTGGGCAGTTAAATAATCCATTTTTTAATGAATATGCTTGAGAAAGTAGCTCTGTCATACCATATTCACTGTGAATTGACTTAACATTAAATTGACGTTTAAGAATATAATGAAGTTCTTCCCTAACCATTTCCTTTCTTCTTCCTTTCATTCCTCCAGTTTCCATGATTGTCCATTTTTTTAAAGAGGGTAATTTTTTTTCTGCTAAGTCTAGTAATGCATAACTGACTCCAATCAAAAGCACTTTTTTAGTTTTTAGTTTTTCAATCGTAATTTCTGTTTGAGTTGATGATAAATTTAAATATCTGCTCTCTTTATTTTTAGATTGCTTCATTAATTGATCAACCATGTAAATTAAAGAACTATCTCCTTGCTCCAAATATGAGGGCAGTAATGCTAAAATAATCCAGTCTTTTGGGTCTCCATAAAACTTTTTAAACCCATTAAGAAAGGATGAACCATAAAGATTTAAATCAGTGACATGATGTTTACTTCTTTTACTCAAGCTAGTTCCACTACTTAAAAAGGTTTTACTTATGCTACTTGAATCGCAAATAACATCATGAGATTTAAAAAATTGAATTGGTAAAAATGGAATTTCACTGAAGTGTTTTATTTTCCTTATATCTGAGTGATGAACATTGACATAAGCTTTATAAACTTGGTTATTTTCGTACTGTAATTTAAATACTTCTAGGGCAATGGCATTAAATTCTATATCGTCATTAATTCTAAATATTTTATTTATTGAAGAAGAAAGCAAAGTAAATAGCTTAATTTTATATTGTGAATATTGAGACACCTAAAATAATCATTGTTTTTCTATTAATGCTTTTTTTTACAGCATGCTTAAAGCCCGTATCCTATCCAGATGAGCCTAATATAGAATTTGTGGGGTTTGAAGAATTATCAGATTCTGGAAAAATAACCTTTTCTTTTACTGATGGTGATGGAGATATTGGTTTGGATCAAGATATGGTTAATGGTGATTTCGCTCCAGGAAGTTTTTATCATTATAACTTATATATAAATTATTTTGAAATGATGAATGGACAATGGGTTAGGGGGACAGCTGATCCTAATGGAAATAATTTTTTAGATAGTCTTCAGTTAGATGATACTATCTTTTACCCTTACCGTTTAGAAAATATTACACCAACAGGTCAAAATAAGGCTTTAAATGGCACTATTGAAATCACATTGGAGCCAAGATATTTCAACCCATTTTCTAATCACAATGACAGTATTATGTATAAAATTTTACTTATTGATCGAAGTTTTAATCATAGTAATTTGCTTTCTACGCCACTTATTGTTCGTTGATTTTAATGATGAGAATTTTTAGTTTTTTATTTGTTATATGTCTATTTGTTTGTAGTTGTTCTACTTCTAATCGTGTTTCTTCTGGATATGATAATAATATGGGTGTGATGATGCATCCTGATTTCTCAGTTTATCACAATTCTGAAAATACTTCGACAGTTTATTTTCAATTATCAACTGATGAGGTACTTTACACAAGAAATATTAGAGAAAAACCATTTCAAGCAGCTTTAAAATTACATTTTAGAGCTTATAAAGGTAAAGGAAAAGATATGCTGGATTCTGGAACATTATTCATTAAGGACGTTTACAGCTCAATTAAAAATAAAAGTATAGATACCTCATTTAGTTTTAATTTTCAAATTAATAATGTGGGCTACTTAAAGATTTTTCTTACTGATTTAAATCGATCAAGAAATATAGAGAAGCAATTTAATATTGATAAACTAAACACAGCCAATCAGCAATTTTTTGAAATTACAGACTCTTCAGGAAAACAGTTTCTAAATAAGCATTACTATAGCAATCAAAAAATTTATATTTCTAGTGTTTTTCACGCTAATCAGCCAATTTACGCACTTAGAAATAATACTGTTTTTCCTTTACCAACTCCTCCATTTAGTAAGTCTTCTCAGCCTACTTTTGCTAAGAAAACAGCATTTGCTGAGCAACTTCATTTTAATAAACAAAATAAAATTGAATATGTCTTTCCTAAAAAGGGGTTTGTGTATTTCCAGTCAGATACTTTAAGTAATAACGGCTTTGCATTGTTCAGTTTTAATAAGAGCTACCCTGATATTAAGCAAGCTTCAGAATTAGTTTCTCCACTTAGGTATTTAAGTACCAGAGAAGAATACAGAAAATTAATTTCTAATAATGATTCCAAAAAAGCAGTTGACGAATTTTGGTTAACAAAAGTTTCTTCAAAGGAAAGAGCTAGAACCCTAATTAGAACTTATTATTCCAGGGTTGAATTAGCCAATGAACTATTTACATCTTATCTAGAGGGATGGAAAACCGATCGAGGATTGATAAGTATTATTTTTGGTCCCCCAAATTATGTAAGACAGAATAAAAACTTTGAAATGTGGATTTATGGAAATGAGAACAATACCAATACAATTAAATTTACCTTTGATAAAGTAATTAATCCTTTTTCAGAAAATGATTATGTTTTAAAAAGAAATTATGCTTATAAGTCTCCTTGGTACAGAGCTGTTGAAACTTGGAGAAGTGGTAAAGTTTACTGGGTACAATGAAAAAAGAAATAAAAAAAGAAGATATAGTTTTTGGAATAAGAACTGTTATTGAAGCGGTCAATCAAGGAAAAACAATTAACAAAGTATTAGTCCAAAAGGGATTAACAGGTGATTTATTTAAAGAATTACTTAAGTTATTGAACGAAAATCAAGTTTTGATTCAAAAAGTTCCTGTTCAAAAATTGAATCATATGGTTAAAAAAAACCATCAAGGAGTAATAGCTATGATTTCACCAGTAGCTTATCATGAATTAGACTGGGTAATTCAATCAGTTTATGAAAAGGGAGAAGACCCCTTTGTTTTGGTTTTAGACAGAATTAAAGACGTAAGAAATTTTGGAGCAATTGCAAGAACTGCTGAGTGTTTTGGTGTACACGCTATTGTAATTCCAAATAAAGATGCTGCTTTAATTACTTCTGATGCGATTAAAACATCTGCTGGAGCACTATACAAAATACCTGTCTGTAAGGTAAATCACTTGAACTCTGCTATTGATTTCGTAAAAGGATGTGGATTAAAAGTATTTGCTTGTACTGAAAAAGCAACTAAAATGGTTGACCAAGTAAAACACGCTGGACCTGTAGCACTTGTGATGGGAAGTGAGGAAGATGGCATAGAGGATAAATTATTAAAAAATAGTGACGTTAATTTTGCAATTCCTATGAAGGGAGAGATTGCATCTTTGAACGTTTCGGTGGCTAGTGCAGTAGCAATTTATGCACTTTTGAAAAATTAAATATTTTTAATCTGCATTCCTAAATTAATACAATCTTTCCAAAAATTCGGATAAGATTTTGTAACTACATCTTCATTTATGAATTCAATTTTTCCAATTTTCAAACATAATGGAGCAAGGCTCATAGGAATTCTATGATCATGGTGTGTTTCTATTAATTTATTAGGCGACTCTATTTTTTGATTAGCTTTTATTTTTATTGATGATGAATCAATTTGGCATTCAATATTGAATTTTAAAAGTTCATTTTTAATCATCAAAAGTCGGTTTGATTCTTTGTGTTTTAAGCTTTCAAGTCCATAAAGATGGGCTTTGATTCCAAGTCCAGCACAAGTAGTAATAATGGGTAAGGCTAAATCAGGATAGTTAGCTAAGTTTAGAGTTAGTTTTTCTGTTGAGGCTTTAATTTTCTCAATAATAATACCTTGTTTATTGAACTTTGTATTTACCCCAATATCATTGTAAATTTTTTGTAAAACTGAATCACCCTGAATGGAGGATTTAAATAAAAACGGAATTTCTATTTTTCCATAATTTGAAAGAGCAACAAAACTGTACCAAAACGAAGCAGCAGACCAATCATTTTCTACCAGGTAATCACTGCATTTGTATTTTTGATTTTTAATTTCGATCGATGATTTTTCCCAATGGTATTTTATACCCATTTGATGCATTATTTCTAATGTCATTTTGATGTAAGGTCTAGATAAAATATTGGTGGTGATATTAATTTTTAATCCGTTTTTTAGCACTGGTGCAATCATTAATAATGCTGATATATATTGACTACTTATATCACCAGATATGTCAACTTTACCACCAGGAATCTGTTTTCCTTTAATTAGTATTGGTGGGTGGTTTTCTTTTTCAAGGTACTTTATATTAGCACCTAAATCTCTCAAGCTATCTACCAAAGGACCAATAGGTCTTTGATGCATTCTGTTACTACCCATTAATTTCCATTCACCATTATCAGTACTTAAAAAAGCAGTTAAAAATCTTAATGTGGTTCCAGCATGATGACAATCAACTTCCGGTTTTCCTTTATAGCTTTTAATTATTTTACTCATCAACAGAGTGTCATCTGCTCTACTTAAGTTTTTTATGGTAAAATTTTGATTTGAAAGCGCTCTTATAATTAGAATTCTATTGCTAATACTTTTTGAAGATTCGAGTTGAACCTTACCATTTAATTTGTTATTATTTGACTTTAAACTAATCATTTTCTAAGAAATCTAATAGCAACTTTTTAACTTCATCTTCGTTTATTTCTTGATTGAACTTGACCTCTCCAATTTTTATTGGCATAGAGAAGTTTATTTGAATATTACTATTTTTTTTATCTGCTCTCATTAATGATATGACAGCTTTGACATCAAATTTAAATTTGATGTGTTTACCAAAATAAGAATTGATTGTTTTTTTAATTTCAAAATAAGTTTTTTGGGAAATATGACTTTTTTTAAATGCAAAATAGGATTCAATAATTATTCCCTTGGCCACTGCAAAGCCATGTTTTATAGGTTGTTTTTTATCAATCAAATAAGATTCTAGGGCATGACCAACTGTATGACCTAGATTGAGTACTTTTCTTAAATTTTTTTCATTAATATCTTGCTTGACAATGTTGAGTTTTAACTCAGCCGATTTTTTTATTAATAAATTATAATCCAATGAATTAATGTCATTTTCTTTTAGATGCTTCCAAAGAGGTTTATCACCTATAATCGCATGTTTAAAGACTTCTGCCAGTCCAGATAATAATTCCTCTCTTGGAAGGGTTTTTAAAAATCTAACATCACAAAAAATTTTTTCAGGATGATTAAATGTTCCAATATTATTTTTGAAATGATTGAAATTAAATCCTGTTTTTCCTCCAATAGATGCATCAACCATTGCTAGAAGGGAGGTTGGTATATTTACAAATTTTAATCCTCTTTTATAAGTACTAGCAGCAAAAGCTCCCATGTCACCAACCACACCACCACCAAGTAAAAAAATAATGTCATTTCTATTGGCACTATGCGTATTTAAAAAGCTCCAAATTGATGAAATTTGCTCAAGTGATTTATATTCTTCACCAGCTTTTAATATCATTACAGGAAGTTGAAATAAAAATGATGAGGATATTAAATTCCTGCAATTTATTGTGTTTTCATCTGCAATTACAAATCCTTTATTATCCTCTAGATAATCTTTAAAAATAGATTCGAAGTTGTTAATTTTACCATATAATATTTCTGGTAATAAATTATTCATTTTTTTTGGATAGCTTGGATAGCATTTTTAGAAAATTCGGATAATATTAGTTTTCCTGAAATTTTTGCTCTTTCAATAAGTAGTTCATCCCAATTTTCTGTTCCTTGCCACAATGTTTTTTTAAGTTCAGAAGTGGCTTTTTTGTAAGATAGAGCAATCTTTAAACTTAACTCGTTGATGTGTTTGTCCATTAGTTCAGTAGATTCGAATACATCTGCAAACAGTCCGTTTTGGTATGCCCAGTTTGAATCAAACCATTTAGTTGCATTTATAGCAAGCGTACTCATTGCAGAAAGTCCCATTTTTCTTTCCACTGCTGGTCCAACAACAAAAGGTCCAATGCCAATGGCCAGCTCACTTAGCTTTACCGAAGCATACTTATTTGCAAAGCAGTAATCAACAGCACTAGCCATACCAACTCCACCACCTACAGCTTTTCCTTGAACTCTTCCGATAATTAATTTTGGACATTTTCTTGCTGCATTGATTACGTTAGCAAATCCTGAGAAAAAAAGAAGTCCTTGCTCAATATTGGATATTGATTTTAGTTCATCGAAACTTGCTCCAGCACAAAAAGTTCTATCACCTGCAGATTTTAAAATAATTACATTGATTTCATCATCCTTACCTGCTTCAGAAATTGTCAATGCTATTTTAGTTAATAGATGACTTGGTAGAGAATTACTTTGTGGATGATAAAACTCAATAGTTCCAATTCCATTAGATTCTTTTTTTATTTCAACATATCCTTCGTTTACTGCCATTTCTTATATTTATTAAGCTAATATAGAAACTGATTTCATTATCCTACTATTATTAGAGATAGAAAAGTTAATTTCTCATTATTTTTCATGTATATTTAGCAACCATATGTACACTAATTCGTATAGTTTATTTGCTTTATGTTTAAAATAAGAATTTTAATAAGTTTTTTACTAGCTGTTATAGTGTCTTTAAACATTACTTCTCAGACTAGTGATACTTCTCAATTTCTTCCTCAAATTGACTCTACATTTTTATTTAATGATTCCTCTGAAATATTATTTCCAGTTGATACTAATTCACTTCCAGTTGATACCAATTCGCTAAATGAAGCACCTAATATTATTGATTCTTCATCTTTTAATGAATATGAAGAAGATACTTCATCTTTACAAAAAATAGAAGAGTCTGAAATTGATTTAGAAGATTTTAATGAATCATCTTCTATTGATTTTATCCCTGAAGATGAAAATTATCCAGTTGATGATTTTATTTTTAAGCCTCAGTTATCCATGGGTATTGGTATGTTAACATTTTATGGAGATATAGG
>MDTB01170275.1_pt1 | contig 17634 bp, 13 predicted proteins | sample 811161 | NCBI WGS metagenome assembly MDTB01 (sample SAMN05326650, study PRJNA326480) | marine metagenome | isolation source: seawater | place: Mediterranean Sea | collected 2009
GAGAATGGGGCAGCATTTCCTACATCATTTAGTCTGTCTAAAAATCCCATCTCTTACCTCCCTAGGCAACTGCCGGGTTAAGGGCATCCATTATCACTTCTTCTGTATGTTTTGCTAGTACTCTCTTATCTAGTTCCAAGGTTACATTTATGTTAATTGGCCTATCAGAACCAGCACCTAAGGCGGCGACGCCCGGGCCGCCGGCCGTAAGAGCCCTTATTGTCTTTACTGCAGGAGAGGTGGTCTTAGCGGTTGCCACAGAAGACTTTGGTGGCATGACTACTGCTTCTGGGCTAGCGTTGAGGTTGCCGGGATCATCTCCCGCAAGAGCTATACCTCCGTAGCTGTCTGCGCCTTGGTTCAGGGCAGGGACAGTCATGCCGTCCAACCAGCCGGGAGTAGAAATTGTCGAGATGTTAACGCCAGGAAGCCTGTTGCCTTTCTCAATCAGCCAGTTCAGGCTAGAGATGGCCAACTTTACGCCGGTCCGGAATGGCCATGTAAGGACATTGAACAAAGTTGTAGCCGCTATCTTAAACATGCTAACAACTGTATCCCAGTGGCTATATAACAGATAGAAAGCGGCGCCTACGGCTGCTACAGCAGCTACAATCGCAAGAATTGGTATGACAACGGCGCCGGCGGCAACATTGAAGCCCATCGCGGCAAGCATCGCTATACCATAGGATGCGGCAGTCGTAACCAAGGGAGTGTTCATAAGCCACATAGACGCGGCCCGGAGCTTGTCTGCTGCAATGAGACCATAGATATAGAGAGTCTCTGCTTTGTCAATTGCGATGGATTTGAGCTTCAAAACGTTCATAGCCGCTGTCTTGATATTCAAGAAGCCAATGCCTAGTGTCTTTGCGGCAACTGCCATTTGTGCAGCGAACATGGCTGCTTTCATTGCGCCTAGGATATAAATTGTTTTTTGACCGTGGTCTACGACAAATGGAAGAATGTAGTCGATTATGAGCGTTCTGAAATTCTCTATCAGCGGCTGCATATCCTCAGTCAGGCCGGCAATGGCGGTGTGCATCAAATCCATTGTGGAGGCGGTGGAAATGGCTGCTTGGTTCAAATCTTCTTGTGTGTAAGCTTGCGCTTCTGTCGACGTAGCGAGTGTATCCATATCACCGGACATTGCCCGGGCTAATTCATCTACATCTGCGAATCCGCCGGCTGCAGCAATTGCCTGTTTTTCATAATACTCCATGTCCTGAAATGCGCGGCCAGAGTCATGAATAGCATCCGTAATCATTTGCATTCGCTTGGCTGGATCTGTCTCTGCCATAAGATCCATTGCATTGACGAAATCTCCGCCCAACATCGCGTTCAAGGAACCTACTCTATCGGCGGCGCTCTCAAAGGTATCAAATTGCTGTGTAAAGTCAATAATTCTGCCCATTTCCATGCCTGTCGCTTTGGCAGCTTTAGCAACGTTTTTGAACATTCTTTCGGCGCCGTATCCAAACTTTGCCAACATTGGGCCGGCCTTGCTGAACTCTTCCGACATCTGCTCGGGTGCAACACCTAGCTCTCTTGAGAAGAATAGAAGATCCTCTTGTGTACGGGCTGCTTGATCAGCTGTTTGGCCCATAGCTTTCATCGAAACTTCCAAGCCGGCCGCAAAGTTCTGAGATGTGATTCCTGCTTGATCCAACAGCGCTGCGCGTGAAATTAGATCCGCTTGCATAGCTGGTCCCAACTCAGTAAACTGGCTGGTTGACTGAAAGAGTGCTTGTGCGGCTTCGCCGGCTTGTTCGGCGGACACCGCATATGCAACGTTGTCCCTAAATGCCCGATTGATAGCCTCGTCATAATCGTCAAGACCGCCGGTGAGCTTACGCATTGCGGCTTGCTGGGTATCCATTGAGAAAGCCAGTTCGATACCTTTCATCAAAAGGCCAGTAATTCCTTCTGTTAATTTTGCCTGTGTAGCATCCAAAGCTGCAGCTTGATTTTTTGCGTTCCCAAGCTCTTCGGCGAGACCGCGGACGACACCTGTAAGGGCATCTCCTTGCACAATTGCAGATGCAAATTGGCCGGCGATTCCGAGTTCTTCACCGATGCCGGCAAGACCCTTAATTGTTTTGGAAAGGTCACCAACGAGGGCAGAGGAGGCCTCTAGCTGATGAATCTGGGCTGCGTATGTCTCATTCTGTTCCTTTTGAGCTTCGATCAATTCTTGGTGCTTTGCAACCATCTCATCGGTGAGCGAGCCTTCTTGTCGATGCAGATCCAGAGACTTTTGGCTTAAAGTAACTTCCTCTTGCAGAAGTTTGAGGCGGCCTTGGGCGGCACCCAAGGCATAGTCAGACTTGATTTGCATATCAGAGGTCTTCTGCGCGATGGCCTCATAAATCGCAACTTCCTTGGTGAGGTTTTCAACGCTCATCTCCGACATGTCGGCCATGCCAGACAAATTCTTTGAGATCTTATTTGTTTCGCCAGTGATGCTCTTAAAGGTCTTGTTAAGTACCCTTGTGTTTTCCTGAAGGGACTTATTGATTGCCTCTAGAGCTTTCGCCGTGGCTAGTGCCGCTGCATCATCTTTTCTAGCCATTTTTCATTATACCTCAAAGGGCCACTTTACGCCCGTTTTTCGCTCAAAATCGGACACTCTGCCTTTTAAAATAGATTTGCTTCGGATGGATCGAGGATTGTCTAGACCGTAATCGCGCAAGGTTGTCAGATAATCGCGTTCTCCACCAAGGGCCTTCGCAAATGCACGAAGTTCTCCTGGGGTGCCTTTGACTTTTGCGCGTGCCGGGCTGCCGTCGAACATTCTACTTAGCAGGCCTTTAACGATAAATCCAAAAGCACGGAGAAAGCTCTCTTTTAGCTCCGGATCACGAAGTGAGTCAAAATCAATCACAACTTCTTCTATGTTATCTTCTGTTAATTCTTTGCGCATGGCGTGAAATTGTCCTTTTTGTAATTATAAATAGTAAATTATAAAAATAAAGCCGGGAGCAATGCTCCCGGCTTTTGTGGCTTATATAGGACTAGCAAATTGTAAGGGTAGGTGTGAGGGGAGAGGCCATTTTTTATTATTATTTATAAGCTTGTTCAGCAGCTTTATTCTCGGCCTCTATCTGTTTTGCTAGTCTTTCTACAAACCACTTTCTAAGTCCTAAGGGTAAACTGTAAGCTTCTGTGAAGCTCCAGCCACCTTTGTATTTAAGAAAGAAGAACTGTTCATAAACGTTCTCCATATACTCATCGGTCAGGCCAAAAAAAGTCCGTCGTAAACGGCACCTCCAGTTCTGACGTATAATCGCACTCTGGGCATTCAAAGGTTTGTGTCATGTCCACGTTCGGGGTAATCGCCTTATACATAGTTCGCAAAAATCGAGAATCTCTTGCCGGCATGTGATCCACAAGATAGGCAAGGTTTTTGGCAGTGCTATCACCGTTCGCAGAAACAATAAAGTTTCTCATCTGCGACGTCAATGTAATTTGATTGTTTACACCAGCTTTTTTATTAATTCTATTATTGCGAGCAAAGCGTTGCTCGTCGCGGCCTGTCATCATCTTTACCTTTACAACTACCTTAGATTGAGGTAGTTCGATGTTGAAGTAAGGGCCTTCACGAGTAACTCCAGGTAGACCGTCTGCGGCCTCTGTTATACCAACTTGCGACAAGTCGAAGGTATTCTCCGAAGCTTCAGCACAATTTGGGCAAGTTACTCTAGTTGTGTATTCGGGGCCATATCCTGAGGCCCGGGCTGCGACGATAATTGCATTCTTGTCACCAATCATCATATCGTCGGGATTAATTCTTTTATCAACCAAGAGATTGTTGATCATCTTATCTAAAGCAACGCCCTTTTTAAGGAGTGCTCTTGAAGTAAGAATATCTTCATCTTTGGCTGTCATTTGTCGAATCTCCACCGTCTCCACACCATTTAGAATGTGACCTTCCGGGTAAAAGTCCCCTCTAGAGGGCAGCTCTACATACTCCGTAGGTGCAACAAACGAGAAAGGCGAACCAGACTCGGGTACCGTAGCGCTATTTAATGCTGCTGTGGGGGTTTCAGTGGATGCATCTTGTGTTGCGCCCGTTGTTGGCGTCAACCGATCATCATTATTTCTTGACAAAAATCACCTCTCTTTTCATTTGTAATCGTTAGTTGTCAATGTGGTTAAAATTTGAATATCCGTTCTTATTCTTAGGCGAAGGGATCAGAACCATCAGATCCGCCGGGTTGCCAGAATTTCTTACCAGTGCTTGTGCCGTCAGTGCCGCTATACGTACTTCCGTTGTCTGTCATGGACTCCATTGAGGCCCAATCATACTGGAATTCAAGCTCAAGTTCCGTGAGTTCTTCTGAGCTGTAATCGAGCGAACCATAGGTTACTTTCGATACCCATGCATTGTGTAGCGTCCACTGCTCAATCGGATCACCATTGGCGTCGATTTGAGTGATCACAACAGTTTCTAGAGCGACTGTTGCAAGGCGCTTGGAGACAGAAGTCATGTCGTCAGCGTGTGAAGGAGGATGATAACCAGAGGCTGTGATAATATCAGAAAATGTTGCGGCCATATCTGGATTTGTAGGGTCTACAAGCTTCATGCTAACTGGCTGCCATGTTGTCTTGCCGGGGAACTTGAACTTATGGTTTAAGTAGTCATGTTCCGTGGTTCCAATCTCAAAACTAGGCTTATCTACCGTTTTGGCGTACCACATGTACTTACCATCGCCGGAGCCACCTACTGTTCCAACCATAACGTGGAACCTAAACCCTCTTTTCGGGTCGCGACCTAATGCGTCGTTCTTGCTTGTCCAAAATGCCATTTTAGTTTGTCTCCTTACAATTATATAGCCTTGCAATCAAATTTGCAGTTTTTTTCTTATCCCTAGTCATCGAAAGATGCGCCGGTGGGCATGATGTTGAAATCGATGGCGATGTATTCAATTGCCCGGGCAGGTTTTAGCATGATCTTCGCATATAGGATGTTTTGATCAATCAAATCCGGGGTCGTTGTTGTTTCATCGAGGATCAACCGGTATTCGGACAATCCGAACTGAGCCTGAGTGGCCGAAAGAATCGGTTCCACAAGGGCCTTGAATCGTAACCATGTCGCCTGTACGTTCTGGTCGAATAGGATCGTTGTGCTCACGCGTGAAATCTCTTTCTTAAGATAAATCATGAGACGACGAACATTAACTCTGTCAAGAGCACTAGGGCTAGCCTGGAGCGTCTTTTGTCCGAAAATAACCAAACCTTCGTTCGGGAACTTCGCAATTGGGTTAATATTCACCTCGTATAGATCATCGCGATCCTTTCTTGAGAGTCTCTGGCGTGCACTGATGACTGGGACACCTGCGGCGCCGTCTGAGAGGCCGCCGCGGTTGAAGCCGGCAGGGGCGAACCAAACGGCACTGGCGCGCTCAGAAGAGGCTAGAGTGCCAAGGGCTGCGACGGAAGGTGGTACCCACACGTTTGCGCCACTGATGGTGTCACGAATCTGGACCCATGGGTAGTAGCAGCAACCATAGCTCGTGTCAAGAAGGCGGCTCTTCATCGATGTGACCGCTTGAGCAACAGAGCCTCGACGGCTAGCATCTGAATCTGTTGTTTCTGTTCTCGGTGTGTAGTCATTTTCGATGTCAATCACAGCAAGAGCATCTCCGCGCTCTTCGCAGACCTCAGTCATGTACTTTGTGAGTCCTGTGGTTTTAAGGCCGGGCATAGAAAGCAAGTTCATCTCGACGAACTCGGGATCTGCAACGGCTGTAATCGCACGGTGGACTGTGTTGTAAGCATAGTTGCTATACTGGTCTCCAGTCGACAACTTCGCGTTGTTAAATGGCTCCATTTCGGTAATATCCAGACCATCGTGTCCGCCATGGAAAACCGTGGTGAAGCGATCATAGCCCATCAGCATTACCTGTGAGAAGGATGCGGATACTGCCGACATCGAGGTGCCTGCAGCACGAGAACCAGAAACGTAGTTTACACACTTACGTGATGTAGAATACACTAGGTCGTCTAGTGAAAACTGGAACGAATGTTCTGTACCAGCCGTGAGACTAGGATCCCAAGAGTTCTTGCTTAAGCCTTCATCAATCGGTAGCAAATAATCAACTGTGCTCTCGTCATAGCTTGTAGAGCCGGAACGGTTTGTACTAACACCGAAGTAAGCGTTAGTCTGATCCGAGAGGCCTCCATCAAGAGAAGAAGAGCGCATCATCAAAGCCGGGAACTGAACAGAGCCTGTGAAATTAATACCTGTCAGGACCTTGTTACCTGTCTTGTTGATAGCATGCGGGATTGCGTTGCCACCTAAGAAGTAGGCGTTCGCTTCTGCTGCTCCGGCGTTACTAGTTGAATCAAAGTGCCGCGGGGTGTCAGAAAGGGTTTGATTGGTGGCAGGGACGAGGACGTAGCCGACAGGGCGTGGGGGCCCGAGCACACCGAAAGGCAATAAAGTGGGTTCGGCGGCGCCGTTAGCGACATTAGCATCCATCTCAACTCGAATATGAGAAGACGCGTTAGGGTTGTCACCATACTCTTTGAATCGAGCATCCGTATCACTCCAGTCCATGTACATATCACCGATTTTCTTGGCAACATAATTTGCAGAATTGGGATCAAGGTTACAGTTACTAAAACGCTCAATAACAAGAACCTTGTTGTCAGTGTCTCTCAACGATCTGAGCACTACTGAGAATGTACCATATGGAGTCACATCTGCGTTCGGTGAGGCTTTGAGATCTTCGATGGAAACTTTGAACTGGCGCTGGGTTGACGTACCTGCTTCTAAACCGACAAGGCGGAACAGTTTCTGCTGATTCTGGACTCTGTAGCTGCTGGCTGCAGCAGCTGTGTCTTGACCAACGAACCAGCCAGTCTTACCGTTTTGGTATGGCATGTTCTGGTTATGCATACCATAGCTTCCCTTCTTGAGGCCAACGATACAACCAAGGTTGAAGTCGTTAGCTGTACCAGTGACCACCGTACGAACACTCTGATCGTATGTCTGGCCGAGCCAGTACTTTTCGATATCGGCGGTCGGGGTGAATCGGGAGTTTGTTTTCTGTGGGTTTGTGTTGAAGACCTTTCTAATATATAGATCCGAGCTTCTGTTAAAGTTGAAACTCTGGTCTACAAGTTTAGTGCCGGCCGCGTCGTAAATTTCGGCGCGGAACTCATGGTCAGCAGGATTTGCTTTAGCGCTTTGAAACAAGGCAGCGGAGCCTGTAGCTACTGCACCATCTCTCTTGAGGCCGTCAAGGACAATCATACCTTCATTGAGGTACCAGACTGCGGCCAGGGTACCATGGGCTTTCACTTCTGATACGTAGGACGCCGAGTTGAACAACAAGAGGCCATAGGCTCCACCGTTGGAAGCTTCGCCGATGTTGTGTCCTTTGCTAGTTTTCCAGCCTGCGGCGGCGCCAGCAGCGGCGGTCTTGTTGCTGTTTTCAGTACCAAGAAGTCGCATGACGTTAACCGGGCCGACTGCAGAAGCGAGGTACGCTTGTGCGGCATATGCGCCGTATGTGGGGCCGGCGATGTTGCCAAGCCTCCAGAGGTCGCCACCCTTGAACCCACTAATTGGGTTTCCGAACGTTCTCACATAATCACTGAAGGATTCCACGCGAATGGGGCGCATTGCGGGACCGAATGGGGTGCGACCAATAATGACTGGTCCCACTGCCGGTGAAGTAGCAGTGCGATATGACTGATCTACCTCTTTGATGAAAATGCCCGGAGAGACGAATTTGAACTTCTTTACTGACATGTTAGTTTAACTCCTTAAAAACTTTTATTTTTCACAAAATGCTCTTTGCATATATTGAGCCTTATCGTATAGTAAATAGTAGCTGTTTGGCTCAATCTCCATTTTACTCTTTATAAAATTGACCCTTATGTTCTTCCGGATGCGGGTCTTCAAAAATAACTCGCTCGCGAGGTAGGCGAACTTTAACGACATTCTCCTTTTTCGCAATGAGTGGACCTTCTTGATTATGTTCTTGCCCCACAAGGTAAGCTAAAACACGAACATCAAATTTTACCGTGTACATCCGTTCTTCTTCGCCCATATCCGAAACATTACTTTCTGTTGAAAATTCTTTTGGCATGAAGGCCTCATAAACGTGACCCTCTCTTTCAATCTCAAAAATATTCCAATGACCAGTGCGTGTTAAGAAGGGAGTGAGCATCTCATTGATGTGTTGCTGGAACTGAGCCTTTAATACGATTGAGTAGTTTATATTTACATAGACGGGCATGGGGGTAGTGTACGTTTCGTACACAATTTCTTGGTTTTCTACGGGATAATTCAATTCTCCATTTCCCGTTGTGCCCAGCACGGTACCATTGAGTGAGTCGAAGCGGCGTGCATTGTTGGCAGAAGCAAAAAGAGCTGTTTTGTCTTGACGGATCCTTTTTGCAACAACCCACTCGCCACCATTTACGGCATCCATGGGTGCAAGGGTCGCGACAATCTTACCATGCTGTGAAGGGTCCTTATTGACCGATACTTTCTCTACTGTTATGATGGGCAACTTAATTCTGCCTTCCGAATCTCTTAGATCCTTATCATTTTTGATCTGAAAGGTTCTTTCGGCCGAGTTCCATATTGTTGGCACCTTTTTAGCTCCACCGTCGGTAGTGGTGTAAATATTCATCTTTTCATCGATGAATTCGAACAAGGCACGGTCAACAGTCTCTAGCGTAGACGGAGGCATGTACAAATCAATGAGTTTTTGCTCGTTGTGTGTGTTGTCCCGGACAGGCTTTGCTTTGGGAACACCAATTATCTTAACTGCCATCAAAAACTCCCTTACGCGCTCGGATACACTTAGCTACGATCTCAAATCGGTGCTCAATCTGGCCAAACAGCTGGTTTGGCTCCTCCAAGGTCACGATCTCATAATAAATATTGCCATATAACAGGAAATCGCCTTCGCGAACATATAAATCTTGATCTTCTGTTAGGCGGCGTTTGTGAAAGTGAACCCTAATACTGGAATCCTTGTCTAGGCCTACACTAGGAGTATACTTCGTGGTAATACCTTCAAACTCGACCAATGCGTGGACTCGGACAGGCGGCAAAAACGTCTTTCGGAGGGATTCGCCGTACAAATCATGAAAATTGGTGTGCTCGATGTCAATCGGATAGTAAACAACCGTTTGGCCGATTACCCGCTCTATCAATTCGTCGTTTACCTGCTTTACTAGGTCGCGCTCGGGCTTTCCTGTGAATAAAGGAGGTGGTGGGGCTTCAGGTTGTGTCCATTTGTTGTCATCATCAGCCATTTATTTACCCCACAAAGATTCTCATTGGAATAGAGTTGTTGATTTCTGCGGCGGCGCCGGCAATCTTGGCGTCATCTTCCATAATTGCAGTATAAGTAAGCTGATCCAACACTTCCTTAAGTTCTGTCCTTAGGGCTTCTTGCTCGGTGGCAGCTTGAGAAAGCAATTCTGAATGATTTAGGGTAACCGCATCCCCAGGAATAGGAATTGTCGAAAACTTGCCGCGAATCTGGCCTAACGTCTCTTTTGAGAGAGCCAAGCAGAACCGGCGGATCCACTGTTTACCAATCGCATTGATGTTTTCATATGGAATGTTGTCAAATGGCGCGGTGTTCATGTTGTTGACGCCCTCAATTCCGGACCTTCGGTCTTCGTACTCTTCAAATGGATCTTTTTGGACCGTGAATGTCACCCACATTTTTTCTGCTGCAAAATCACCTGAGCCTGGGACTGGGTAAAGTCGCAACTTATTATTGATAATTTCATATGAATAATGCGAAGTGCGTGTATAAATTGAGTCCTCATACTGGATTGCCTGCATTTTATTCTGCCAAGTTGGAATAATTTCAAATGTAGAATCGTCAGCAAACTGGCCGTATGTGTTCATATTGCCAACAACACTAACTCCACCATAATATCCAAAAAATCTCCACATTGCTCGGGGAGAGACATAATAAACACGGCGGATCTGGACTTTATTGTAGTCGTTCTCTCCGTCGCCTTTTACCAAATTATAAAATGGGGAAGAAGCGTTGTTTGATAGCGTATTAATAATTGTTTGAAGATCATAGTCTTGCTGGTCTGAAACCAAAGCAAAGCTAGCTGAGTACTCTGTCAGAGTGCCGCCTGTTGACCCGGCTTCTGTAGAGATTGCTTCACTGACGCGTCGGGCATATGCAAATTCAAATCGTGGGTACTTTAAATTTGCACCCGCAGGGCCTGTTTTTAAACTTCCATCATGATCGAATGTGCCCGTTGTTGCACCGAGAATATCAGACAGCACGTTTTTAGCTTGATGAGTATTGACTATATATGAATACTCCAATACCGCTTCTTCATAATTGGCGTAGACACTGTCGGCCTTCAGCTCAATATCTAAAATATCTCCACCTAGCTTCTTGTAGGTGTAGGCAACTTGTTCTGCTGCTCCCGAAAGGAAATCGGTATTTGCCGAGTATATACCAAAAGGTAGCGCTGCAGCGACATTCGCAGCTGTTCCAGTAATAGGGAGCCTAGAAACGCTTGTATTACTTGAAGGTGTAAGGGTTGGCTGGGCCATGCATAGATCCTCCTATAGCATAAGTAGTATGAGAAATAGGAAAGGGGCTCGTTTTACTATGCTTCAGTCGAAACCGTCTTCTTTGTGGTAGACCGACGATTATTCTTAGTTTTCGCCTTTGACACGGTGGGAGCCTTGGTTGTGGCCTTCTTTGTGGCTGTGGGGCGAGGGACACGAGTAGTCTTGCTTTGAGTCTTAGTCTTAATCGTGGGCTGCTCTGGTACGGTAGCAACTTCGGGCGCTTCATTCGTTAATTCAGTGGCCTCAGCTAGTTCAACTTCGTTTGTAGGGTTTGCATCGCGGAATGCGGTGACTGCTTCTGCAGGTGTGACTGTTTCTGTCGGCACTGTCGGCTTTGCTAGGGTTGTTGTACTAGTTGTGGTAGTAGTTGTATTTGTAGGGGTCGAAGCATTTTTATTGACCCCCAAGATTCTGGCTCGTACTTTGTGCTTCTGTGGTGCGGCCATTGCTCTACGTTTCTTTCCCATGATAAGTTCTCCTAGTGTGGGTGCTTTTATAAATAGTAACCTTTCGATCTTTTTGCAAAAACGAAAAATCTCAAAAAATTGGCGGCGGTAATTTTTAGGGGATCGGTGTTTTCAAAAAAAACCCCCCAACCCAGATGGGAAGGGGGGAAAGTATGAAAACTTATTTGTCTATTAAGTATTGCTAAAGACTGCAACACCTGCTGGATTAGCGTGGTTGGAGATTAGAGAACCCCAAACTTGCCAAGCCGAACCATCCCAGTAGCAGTTAACAAAAGATCCTGCGCCACCTGCTTGTGTTGCGTCAGCAGCGTCAGCATGCAATGTCAACGTATCGTTTGTTGCGAACGATTCAGTTACGGCATTTTGATCGGCACTGGTAGAGATAACTGGGAATCTTCCCTTAATCAACTCTCCATCGGTACCTCTCTTAATGACATAAGAGCCTGTGTTGTCAGACAAGACAACAAACTGACAATACCAGCCTGCGCTGATTCCGCTGCCTGCCGGCAATGTAACCGTTGTCAGTGTAGTGCCGTTGTTCAACAGTACTGTTGAACCACTATCAGATGCTGATAATGCTTTTGTTGCAGAACTAACATCAATAATTTTTGAATTCAATCCTGAAAAATTAGCATTTCCCATTGCCAAATCTCTCTTCAAATTTTCCATCAAAGCCTCCATTCTTGCGAGACCAATTCTTTTACTTCCCATGTTAAAAACCCTCCTTTTGTAATCGTGTCACCGTAAAATTACGGCCGCATCTTAATATGCGTAATAACTTTGGAATGAACCCTATAAATAGGATTCGTCTCTAAGTAGACTCCACATACACAAAAGCCCCCATCTTTCGATGGGGGCTTTGCATTTATTTGACTGTAAAGTGTCTAACTACTAGCTAGTAGCTCCAGACTCTCCAACCATGCCGCGAATAACGACTAGTCCGTACATATCAGGACGTACCATCTTCTTAGCATAACGAGTCATCACGCCCTTGCGAGGCACGAAGTCTTCTGGTCCAAAGATAGTAGGAGTGACCTGCAGCGGAACATAGGGAGCGTATACATATCCACTTTCGAGGAAAGATCCGCCTCTGCGTCCAACTAGGATCACATTACGAGGGAAGTAGGGGTCAACATGGACGTCCCACTTCTTGCTCAGAGAGCCAGCCTTGACAGCACCAACGGAACCACGCTCGTCGTCATGTGTGACGGAAGCACGGAAGCCAGCGGTGAACTCAAGGATGTTCGCAGCTTCTGGGGAGCAAACAACAAAGTTTGCGCCACCGCGAAGAGTCTTGCGATGAATCTGAGCCGAAACGTCATTAATGGTCTCGACAAGAGTCTCGTACCACTCAGACACTGTACCGGTGAAGTCAGGGGCAGCAGAGCTAGCACCAACCTCAAGGCCAGTTTCACGGTTGAGGAACATACCCGGGGAACGAGCCCAGTAGTATGTTGCAGCAGTTGCACCACGAACCAAGTCAGAAAGGATCTCGCGATCAATCTCAAGAGCAATTTGCTCGGAGAGAATACTGGTAAGCTCGACTTCGGCGTCAAGGTTGTGATAGGCGTTTAGATCCTGTCCCAACTCTGGCGTCCACTTAGCCTTGAGCTTCTTGGTCTGTGCGGTAACAGCAATACTGTCAACCTGGATGTCGATCTCAGGGATCGCAGCTTCGTTCTCAAGCCCCCATGGGGTAGCTCCGATGACGGAACCAAGTGCTCCACCTGCAATAATCGAGTCCTTCACGGGGAACTGTACGTTGATAACATCTGTGCCCGTACCAGCGACACCATCGAGGGATCCCGAAGTACAGTTGCCGTCCGTGACTTCGACATCTGTCGTACCTACGATGGTGAACAGAACACGATCACTAGTGGTCTCAGTAGCGGACTGATCACGAGTCAAACGACGAACGACATGAGCGTTGGCAGAAAAGCCGGAAGCTGCAGCAAGATTGGTGAGGCTGAATGCACCAAAGTTATCGAAGTCAGCAACAGAACCGTTAGAGGAACCAGAGAGAATGCTCTTAGCTACGGAAATAACCGCAACAGAGTGAGCAACACTAGAACCAGAAAGCGCTAGAAGATCGGGATCATACATGATCAGCTTCTTCTGTGCTTCGGTTGCGCTATTGAGTTTGAAAGCTGCACGATAGTGGGCTGGTTCGCCTGAAGCTGCAGCACCGATTCGGGCTGAGCCAGAAGCAGCACCATAAGCATAGCCTAGGCTTGTGCGAGGACCGGAAAGGTCTTCGCCGGCAGAACCGACAAGATCGACACCACCTGTGATCTGGCTACCAACCTGATCTGTACCGTAAATGGACTTATCAGTGGTTTGGCCGAATTGGCCGGTGGTGCGGCCGTTTGCTACACCGTTAAGTTCATCACTGAACCTGAAGTCGAGGAAGAAGATAAGACCAGATGGGAGGCTCATTGGCTGAACAGAGACAAGCTCGTTAGCAACAAGTCCCGCAAATACGCGGCGGACGATAGGGAATGCAACAGCTGCAAAACCTTCAACGTCACCAACGGACATGCTGGAAGACTCGCGAAGCAGTTCCTTGGCTTGGTTCTCTAAGAGACGGGCCATGGTTGTGCGACTACGGTCATTGGTCATACCTTCAAGAAGGCCTGTGCGTTCCCACTTGGTGAGAAGCGCGTGTGACTCTTTAGAGAGATCACGCTCGACGATGCCTTCGGTTAATTTATTTAAAATAGACATTGTTAATTTTCTCCTTGAATGTTATGTTTATGTTATTTTCTAATACCTGCGAGAATTTGCATTCTCTCAGAAACTGGATCAGCTTTTTTTGTCTTATTCTCTCGAACAGACATTATAGAAGATGGTCTTGTAACGGCTTCACGCAGTGATTGTGGCCCTCGGCGATCCGACGATGTGCCCACTGTGCTTTGAAGGGTTTCAAATATAACCTTTGCTTCTTTAACTGAACCGGCGGTTGAAATAGCTTCGACAATTTTATTTTTTTGTCGCTCATTCAAGGAGGCGCTACCTAGGATGCGGTTCGCGTATAACAATCTTGCATTTGTAAGATTTGTTTCATCAAGCTTTCGCTTCATTTCGTTAATTGTAAAATCGTAATTAGAGAGCTTTTCTTGCAGCTCTTCTACTGCTTTCTTGAGGGCCTCGTTCTCTTCTTGGAACTCCGTGTCTTGTGCACGGGCCAACTCAAGTTCTGTTTCATGTACGGCGGTCTCTTTAGAACCACCAAGCCAGCCAGACTTTGTGGCGGCCATATCGACGACAAGCTTCTCAACAATATCGGCGATGGCTTCTTCGCTAAGTTCGGCTGCATCATCGGGAGCGGTTGTGGCTTCTTCAATCTCGGGAGGGCCAGGGTCACACTCTTCGGCGGCGTCGTCTTCATCGTCGGGCCCACCAAAGGCTCCTTCATCTTCGACGGCTGACAGTTCTTGCAGAATCTTGTCTAAGAGATCATCAGACAGATCCACTTCTGTATCCTCCTGTAATGAGTTTACTGTTGTGTTGTCTTCGCTCATAACTGCTTCTAGGGATTCCTGGTCTTCGTCGGGTGATGCGGCGGGGTCCTCATCCATGTCTCCTAGAAGCTTAGTAAAGTCGATTGTTCCTTCGACTGATTCTTCCTCATCTGGGCAGCCACACATATTTTCGCCTTCGGTAGCGGCGAGGGGGACATCGATGTCTGCATCAACGGGCGCATCCATAGCTTGGTCCATTCCTGCACCCATTGCAAAAGGATCTTCCTCTTGTTCCAATAACGACTCAACCGCTTTCTTAATTTCTGGTGCGTACTTTTCAAGTACAGCGGCTTCTGCGTTTTTCAATGCGGCCTCTTTTAATGCGGTTGCATCGATAATTGCTTGCTCTAATAGTGAAGACATTCAAACTCTCCTAAAAAATAGAATTTCTCAGTTTCTAAATAGTTGCTAAAAACCCAAAATGACATTTTACAATAGCTTTTAGTTTTCCCCAACGACACACCACTCGTATGAACCGCCGCTGAATTTCACAGCTAATAGTTCTTTAAACTTTGCTGAGCCCGGGGTGCCGCCGCTCATAATAACCTCTTGGCTACCGTCAATAACTTGGTCGGTACCGGCTGAGCCAGTGATGAGACATGGGCCAGTACCAAGAAATTTGATATTGTAAATGATGCCCAAGTTGGCTTCAGTAATCTGTGGCAAGGAGGCGGTTGCATTAAAGGGGTTGCCTTGTGCAGTAAAGACTTGATATTTTTCGGTACGGGCGGCCAAGCTTACATTTTGTCCGTTTGAGCTAATTGTTGTTGTATAAAATTCGTGTCTTGTCGAGCCACTAAGCATCGTGTTGGAGGAGGTTAATTGGTTGATTGCAGGGTTTGGCTTTTGCTCAATCCGAACGTCATCACTAACAACTGTTGCTGTAAGCAGTTTATTGGATGTTACAATTGAGCGTAACTTTATTTGCCGGTTAAGAACTGTGTTGTAAATACCAACGCCAGTTCCGATATTAGAAACTGTCGAAAGGGTGTCTCCCAATAATACAGACACTTTTTGTTTTTTATTTGTATAGCTGCCGGCTCCGTTATTGTCCGCAAGGACAACCCAGTCTGGCTGGGCATTATCGGTGTTTAAGCTGCCTTCCTCTGTTAGACCCGTGATTCCTAATCTAACCCCTTCGGTACCGACTCCAAGACCTAGATATTGGTTTGTTGAACTTGCCTTAACTGATAACTTCTTTTGTCCTGCTAGGGAAAGATGCTCAAGGCCGTTACCTACATTTAGAAGCTCTCCCTTGATACCCAACGAGCCGGTGATTATTCCTGAAGCCTGGATGTCACTGTTTGTGTACAGCGTACCAGAAATGATTGTTCTCCAGTCAGTCACATTTGCTCCGCCCGAGACAGCGAGTACCGGGTTGTTCTTTCGCCCTACTGATAGAAGCGATGCACTGTGTGGGAAGTTTGAGCTACTAATGTGAAGTAATGTATTTTGATTGGCGCCTAGGCCGGCCATGTCGTGGTTACCCACCATGACTGCGGAAGTGATTCCATCAATAAAAAAGCCGTGCTCGCCAAGACCTGTATTGACTTTAAAGTCTACAGCATCTTCGTCATTATTGATTGTTACTTTGTTCTGGGCGCCATGCGCTTGAATCAGGCCTTTGCCGCCGGCGCTGATGGTAACAATATCAGTACCGAAAGAAACTTCTGTGTTAATATCACCAAAGTGTTGAAGGGCCGTCGCGACCTGTAGGGCTCCGCCCGTGACAATGGCGCCACCTGATGCTGTGATGTTTGTGAATGTTTTTGCACCAGCAACCCTCTGAGTGCTGTGCGTATTGACGATATCTTCAATTTGGCCTAATTCTGCTCCAATAAATTCAATGGAGCCAGACAAAAGATTGTATGACATTTAAAACCTTCCAAGCTCAGAAGTAGCTCTTTTATAAATAGTAGACTCTTTGTAAATAGGCCACAAATAAAAAGGAGACCCCCCATAAAGAGGGGCCCCCAAATTTATCAGGCAGTTTACTAATTTGAAAATTAGCAAGCTATCCTCGTCTTACATGACGTACCATGCGTTTGACCCATTGTTAATGAGCGAAACAGCTGCGTGATCGGATTCGAGCACAAGTGAATGGGCTCCATCAATTGTGTCCGTACCGGCGCGGTGAATCGTAAAGGTGTTAGCACCTGTACTGATCTTCTTAAATTTAAGAATAACGCCAGAAACTGAGGCATGGTTAGCTGCAGGTAGTGTCAGAACGCGTGAACCACCAGATGCGTTCAATAGAACAATTGTTCCGGCGGCTGCGTCTAGTGTAGCTGTGGTGGCAACAGTCTGGACTGTTTCGGCAATAGTTGCTTCAACAGTTGTCGCGATAAGCTTACCAACTCTGAGATCCGAGTATCCGACAGGAACAATCACTGAACCAGTTGTATGGGTAGCGGTTGTTGCCAAGCCGAACTGGGAAGCACTTTCGTCCCACCAGAAGGCTACGTCGTTCTCTGCTTCAAGACCGAAGATGAGACCCTTGTCGCCGATTGCGCGGTCGTTGGAGCCAGAAGCAAAACCTAATCCGATAAGGTTATCGTAGAAGAGGCTGTTCTGGGCATCAACAGTGATGACCGAGCCGGAAACGTGAAGATCATTGTTGAGCTTCAATGGGGAGTTAATTACAACACCAGTTGAGTTCATCTTGATGGCGTCAGGCTGACCAGCTGAACCAATTGTGAAACCGTTCTGTCCGAAGTAACCACCTCCGGCGGCTGCGACGAACGCAGAACCTGTTACATCCTTGAGTCCAGTAACGTCTTTGTTCGCATCAAGAACAACAGCCTTACTTGCAATAGCAGTACCGGCAGTGACACCAGCAAGATAAGCGATTCGAGCAGCGCTCAGATCGGTATTATCAAGGTAGTTGAGTTCAGCAGCGGTTGCAGTAACAGCAGCAAGCTTGGTTAAGTCAGCAGCCTCAAGATCGTCATTATCAAGGTAGTTGAGTTCAGCAGCGGTTGCAGTAACAAGTGTACCGGAAAGGCTAAGCTTGTCAATGCGAACCTGACGGGTTGCACCCTCTACCTTAAGTGGTGAGAAGTTCTCAGAA
>MDTB01055481.1_pt1 | contig 17632 bp, 12 predicted proteins | sample 811161 | NCBI WGS metagenome assembly MDTB01 (sample SAMN05326650, study PRJNA326480) | marine metagenome | isolation source: seawater | place: Mediterranean Sea | collected 2009
CAAACTGGATGTGTCTCATGGGCTCTGAACCCAATTTACTTGCCGTCATTCAAAGCCAGGTCAAGGACCTCAATAAGTCCGAGACTAAGGTGGCAACGGCGATTTTGAATGCACCGGAGGACACCACGCGTTCGAGTATCGCGACGTTGGCTGCGAGCGCGGGCGTCAGCGAACCCAGTGTTAATCGATTCTGCAAGCGCTTCGGTGCTACGGGCTTTCCCGACTTCAAACTCCGACTCGCCCGATCGCTGGCATCAGGTGTTCGCTATGTCAGCCGCGCGGTCGATTTCAGCGACGACATCAACAGTTACCCGCGTAAGCTGTTTGACAATGCGATCAATGCCTTGATGACAGCGCGAGAAGAATTGCCATTGAGCGATATTGAACGAGCCGTGGATCAGGTAGCGCAGGCGAGGCGTGTCTACTTCTTCGGCCTCGGCACCTCAGCGGCGGTCGCGCGCGATGCCGAACACAAGTTCTTCCGATTTAATGTGCCAGTCGCCACGCATGAAGATCCACTAATGCTGCGCATGCTGGCTGCCTCGGGCACGGTGGGAGACCTATTTTTCTTTATCTCTCACACCGGTCGCACCAAGGTGCTGATAGAAACAGCGGACATCGTTCGACAAACCGATGCCACTGTTATTGCCTTGACCGCGGCGGGCTCACCGCTTGCTGAGAAGGCGCACTGTTGTATCAATGTCAAAGTGGAAGAAGACACCGAACAGTACTTGCCAATGACGTCGCGACTCGTGCAGTTGACGATTCTCGATGTTCTGGCGGCCGGGGTGACATTGCGCCGCGGTGAGGGGTTTACACCCCACCTAGCTCGAATCAAAGACAGCGTTAAAGACACTCGATATCCACAGGGATAATTTATGCTCGCGTCATCGGGACACCTCGATACGGCGTCATTGCGCCAACACGTCCGGCTTTTAGGCGACACACTCGGCGAGGTCATTCAAGCCTCAGCTGGCCAGTCGGTTTTCGACAGAATTGAAGCGATCCGTCAATCGTCAAAAAATGCGAACGATGTGGCGGCTCTGGCTGATCTGTTTGATGAACTGAAAACCCTGGATGCCGAAACACTATTGTTGATCGCCAGGGGTTTTGCACAGTTTCTGAATCTCGCCAACATCGCCGATCAACACTTCACGACATCGCGAGCAGTCGATGATCGGTTTGCTGCAAAACAGCTGATTTCAGCCACCATCATTGGGCTGACCGATAACGCCACTAAATCCGAGATTGGTGAGGCACTCGCGAAGCTGCATATCGATTTGGTACTAACCGCACACCCCACCGAGATCACTCGGCGAAGCCTGATTCACAAGCACGGTGAAATTCACGAGTGCTTGAACGACCTCGAGCGAGGCAATCTCAGCAGTGCTCAGGTGTCGCGACGACTCGCTGACTTAATCGCACAAATCTGGCACACCGAGGAGTTTCTCCAGGAACGGCCAACACCCGTGGATGAGGCACGCTGGAGTTTTGCAGTCATCGAAAACTCGCTCTGGGATGCGATTCCCGAATTTATGCGCGACCTAGACGATGTGGCCGCAGAACATGCCATCGATGTGCCCGAGCGCGCTGAGCCCCTGGTTCGACTATCGAGCTGGATTGGCGGTGATCGTGATGGCAACCCGAACGTTACCGCTAAAGTGACGCGTCGGGTGATGCAGCTGAGCCAGTGGCAAGCAGCCGATCTCATCGATCGCGATCTAGCGCAGATATACGAAGAACTCTCAATCACGGCAGCAACCGATGAGCTGAAATCGCTGGTTCCGGGGAAACGGGAGCCTTACCGAGCGCTGTTGCGACCGATCCGAGATCGCGTCCGACAACATCGCGAAGCGCTGGGCGACGCCATTCAAGAGAGAACAGGGGTTATCCCAGCCAGCATCCCGACCGAAGAGCTCACTAATCCTTTACAACAATGCCGGGACTCGCTACTCAGCATGGGCTTGGCTGCGATTGCCGATGGCAAACTTCTCGATCTAATCAACAAGCTTGAAGCCTTCGGAACACACCTAGTTACGCTCGATATCAGACAGGAAAGCACTCGCCATACGTGGGCGGTCAGCGAGATCACGCAAGCGCTGGGGCTCGGCGACTATGCAGACTGGGATGAAGCGACCCGACAAGCATTTCTCAAAACCGAAATCAGCAATTCGAGGCCTCTCATACCCATCGGCTTTCAATGCTCGGACGACACCCAAGAAGTACTCGATACCTTTCGCGTGATAGCCGAGGCACAGCGCGATGCGCTGGGTTGTTATGTTATCTCGATGGCTTCAGCACCGTCAGATGTGCTCGCCGTGCAACTGCTATTAAAGGCAACCGGAGGGCCTCTGGACCTGCCGGTGTCCCCGCTGTTCGAAACCCTTGATGATCTCGACGGTGCCGCAACAACCATTGCAGCACTGCTAGCAGATAAGCATTACAAGGCACGCTTAGCTAACCGACAGGTCGTAATGATTGGCTACTCGGATAGTTCAAAAGACGCGGGTATGCTCGCGGCAGGCTGGGCCCAGTACCGTGCCCAAGAAGAGTTACTCGATGTCTGTAACAAGGCTGGCGTGAAACTACAGCTGTTTCACGGTCGCGGCGGCACTATTGGACGTGGTGGTGCACCGGCACACCAGGCACTGCTCTCCCAACCGCCCGGGACGCTAGCCGAAGGGCTACGAGTCACCGAACAAGGGGAAATGATTCGGGTAAAACTAGGGCTCAAGCCGCTAGCCATTAACACCCTGGGGCAGTACACCCGCGCAATCCTGCGCGCTAATCTGACCCCGCCGCCCGTTCCCAACGACGACTGGCGCCGGGTAATGGACAAGCTGGCCACCCAGTCCTGTGATGACTACCGCGGCTGGGTTCGGGGCAACGAGCATTTCGTTAAGTATTTTCGTCAGGCAACACCTGAGCCGGAGCTCGCCAGTCTGCCATTAGGGTCACGCCCTGCCCGACGCCGCAAAGATGGCGGCATCGAAACCCTGCGCGCAATTCCCTGGATTTTTGCCTGGTCGCAAAACCGACTCGTACTGCCAGCATGGCTAGGTGCTGGCTCAGCGCTAGCAGAGGCGCAGAAAATCGACAGCGGCACCCTGCGCACCATGCGCGAGTCCTGGCCATTCTTTGCATCGAGATTGTCGATGCTCGATATGGTCTACGCCAAATCCGATGTGCTGATTAACAGCCTTTACGACGCAACCTTAGTTGAAGAAGCATTGCTACCCCTAGGTGAGCAACTGCGCCAGCAGCTCGATAGCGATATCGATACTTTGCTCAATCTTCTGGAGGAGCGGACGCTGCTGGCTGAGGACCCCTGGGGCCTCGAGTCGATTAGCCTCCGTAACGTGTATACGGCGCCGCTTAACCTACTGCAAATCGAATTGCTGCGCCGAGTGCGCGACGGCGAAGACGAGCTCGTAAAAAAGGCTCTGATGGTGTCGATTGCCGGAGTCGCTGCAGGGATGCGCAACACCGGCTAGCTACCTAGTGCATTGCCAGCTGACGGATATCGGCCAATAGCTGCACAAGGTAGGTAAGGAAACGGCCGCCATCGCCGCCGTTGACCACTCGGTGATCGTAGGACAACGACAGGGGCAGCATGACGCGCGCTGCAAACTGCTCGCCATCCCATACCGGCTGAGTCGACGCTTTGCTCACACCGAGGATAGCCACCTCGGGTGCGTTTACTATTGGGGTAAAACCGCGCCCACCGATGTTACCAAGACTACTCACGGTAAACACCGCGCCCTGCATGTCACCCGGCCGCAGTTTCTTTTCTTTTGCCTTGGCTGCCAATTCGCGGATCTCATCGCTGAGCTCCCAAATCGACTTCTTATCAACGTCCTTGATGACGGGCACCACCAGTCCCGAAGGCGTATCCACCGCCATTCCGATATGGCAGTAGGATTTATAGATCAGCGCTTCACCACCCTCGGCGAGAGAGCTTTTCAGTTTAGGATTCGCGTTTAGGGCAATTGCCGTCGCTTTAATGATGAACGGCACGGGCGACAACTTACTGCCGCGACGCTCGGCCTCCTGCTTTAGGGACTGCCGGAACGCTTCGAGCTCGGTGATGTCCGCGTCGTCGAATTGGGTCACGTGCGGGACGTTCAGCCACGAGCGCGACATATTCGCTGCTGTGACCTTATCGATCCGCGAGCGCTCCTCGCGTCGAATTTCACCAAACTTACTGAAATCAACTTCAGGCACTAGCGGAATACCAGAGCCGGTTGCGTTTACCTCAGACTGTGGCTCGGCCAAGCGTTTGCTGACATAGGTGTGCAGGTCTTCTTTAACAATCCGACCCTTGGGTCCGGAGCCACGAACCGATGTTAGATCCACTCCGAACTCTCGCGCCAATTTTCGGACCGCGGGCCCGACATAAATAGACGCCGCATCCAACGATATTTCAGCTGGTGCTGACTGAGCGAAAGGCGGCGGATCTGACGCCACCGGCTCGACTCTACGCGCCTCGGTCTTGGCTGGTTTGTCTTCCGCCTTGGCCTGAGACACCTCCGCAGTTGATGCTGGTTTTGATGCTGGTGGGGCTGTCACCCGTGTTGCATTCACGCCTGCGACTGTCAGAACCACCAGGGGTGAGCCCTGCTTTACCTGTGAGCCATCGGAGACGAGTATCGAGAGCACTTCACCGGCGTGCGTACTAGGCACCTCCATCGACGCTTTATCGGACTCCAAAACAACCAGAGAATCACCCTCGGCAACAGTGTCACCAACCGATACACAGAGCTCGACTACTTCGACATCACCGTCAGTGCCGATGTCTGGAACCAGCACCTCGATTTCATTAGAACCTTCATCAGCTGAGCTTGCATCGGTTGAGCTTGCACTAGCTGAAACATCGGCAACTGTTGACGAATCCAAGATCGCATCGGTCTCAGATGCGGTTTCAGACTCAAGCTGACCAGCAGGGTCTTCACTAGCTCCCGGCGCCGCTGCAGCCGCCTCGCTCGCAGCCGCTGGCGATTCAACCATGAGGATGACATCGCCTTCGGACAACTGATCGCCAACCGCGACCCGAATCTCTGTCACAGTGCCGGCTTCTGCCGATGGGATTTCCATCGATGCCTTGTCGGACTCGAGCACGATCAAGCTCTGCTCCAACTCTATTACATCACCCACCGATACCAGCAACTCGACCACCTCGGCGCCTTCGGCACCGCCAATATCAGGTACTACGACTGTCTTATTTGTCATCGTCGGTTACCTCTTACACCGTCATTGGATCGGGCTTGCTGGGGTCTATACCAAGATCGTTCATGACCTTGGCAATCACCTCTCGCTTCACATCACCCGCTTCCACCAGCGATGTCATAGCTGCCAACACGATATAGCGTCGATCGACCTCAAAGAACTCACGCAATTGCGCACGGGTATCGCTGCGACCGTAGCCATCGGTACCCAGAACCGTAAACGAGCGCGGCATAAATTCGCGAATCTGATTGGTTTGGGCGCGGATATAGTCGGTCGCAGCGATGATAGGTCCCTCGGTCTCTGCGAAGCATTGCGTGACATAGGGCACTTCAGGCTCTGCAGCCGGATTCATCATGTTGTAGCGACTGATTCGCTGCCCGTCTCGTGCCAACTCGTTGATACTGGTCACACTCCAGATGTCGGCCGCCACCTTGTATTGACGCTCGAGAATCTCAGCAGCCGCCTCAACCTCACGCATGATGGTGCCCGACCCCATCAGCTGAACCTTGAGCTTGTGCTTGGTGGTGCTGTGCTTCAATGGATAGAGGCCGCGAACAATGCCCTCTTCAACACCCTCGGGCATGTCAGGATGCGCGTAGTTCTCGTTCATGGTGGTGATGTAGTAGAAGACATTGTCGCCGTCTTCAAACATCCGCTTCATGCCAGAGTTAATGATCGTGGCCAGTTCGTAGCTGTAGGTGGGGTCGTAGCTGATGCAGTTAGGAATGGTTGTCGCCATCAGATGACTATGACCGTCCTGGTGCTGCAGGCCTTCACCATTCAGGGTGGTTCGGCCCGCGGTCGCTCCGATCAGGAAACCTCGCGCCTGGCTATCACCCGCGGCCCACGCCAAATCGTGAATCCGCTGGAAGCCAAACATCGAGTAAAAGATGTAGAAAGGCACCATGGGGTAATCGGATACCGAATAGGAAGTCGCGCAGGCCAGCCAGGCTGAAAATGCGCCTGCCTCGTTAATACCTTCCTCGAGAATCTGTCCAGTCTCTTCCTCTTTGTAATAGAGAATTTGGCCGGCATCGTGGGGCGTGTAGTTCTGCCCCACCGATGAGTAGATACCCAACTGACGGAACATTCCCTCCATACCGAAGGTACGCGCTTCGTCTGGGACAATAGGCACAACACGCTGCCCGATTTCCTTGTCTTTAACCAATGACGACAACACTCGAACGAATGCCATCGTGGTTGAGATCTCTCGCTTCCCGCTACCTTTCAACTGACTGGCGTAAGTGGAAAGCGCTGGCGCGGGCAAGGAGTACGATGTCGCACGGCGCGCTGGGATGCTGCCACCCAACTCGGCTCGACGCTCCCTGAGGTAGCGCATTTCGGGGCTGTCCTCAGGCGGCCGATAAAACGGCACGTCCTTGAGGTCCTTATCGGAGATGGGCACACCAAACCGGTCTCGGAACGCCTTGAGGCTCTTCAGGTCTAGCTTTTTCAGCGAGTGAGTTTCGTTACTCGCCTCACCCGCCTCGCTGGTGCCATAACCCTTAACAGTCATCGCCAGAATAACGGTCGGGCGCTCAGTTTCTTCGCAGGCCGCCGCGTACGCCGCATACACCTTGTAGGGGTCGTGACCACCGCGATTGAGGTACATGATGTCCTCATCGCTCAGGTCTTTAACCAGATCCATGGTCTCTGGATACTTGCCGAAGAAATGCTCTCGGGTGTAAGCACCGCCGTTGAACTTACAGTTCTGGAGCTCGCCATCGCAGACTTCATTCATGCGCTTCACGAGCAAACCAGACTTATCGCGCTCAAGGAGTGGATCCCAACGCCGACCCCAGACCACCTTGATCACGTTCCAACCCGCGCCGCGAAATACGCCCTCGAGCTCTTGAATAATCTTGCCGTTACCGCGAACCGGCCCATCGAGTCGCTGTAAGTTACAGTTCACAACAAAATGAAGATTGCCGAGTTTCTCTCTTCCGGCGAGGCCGATGGCACCCAAAGACTCGGGTTCATCGCACTCGCCATCGCCCATGAAACACCAGATCTTTCGATCTCGGTGATCAACCAAACCGCGCTTTTGCTGATACTTCATCACATGCGCTTGATAGATGGCCTGAATCGGACCCAGACCCATCGATACAGTAGGGAACTGCCAGTAGTTGGGCATTAGCCAGGGGTGCGGATAAGAGGACAGACCGTTACCTGACACCTCACGACGGAAGTTCTCCAACTGCGACTCGTCAAATACGCCTTCCAAGTAAGAGCGTGCGTACATGCCAGGAGCACTGTGCCCTTGATAGAAGATCAAGTCGCCCGGGTGTCCGTTACCGGTACCCCGAAAAAAGTAGTTCATGCCTACGTCGTAGAGCGTGGCGCTCGAGGAGAAGCTTGAGATATGCCCGCCAAGACCATCCTCGTTATCGTTGGCTCGCATCACCATCGCCATGGCATTCCAGCGAATTAGCGAGCGGATGCGTCGCTCCATAAACAGGTCACCGGGCATTACTCGCTCATCTTCGGGCTCGATGGTGTTTTTGAATGGCGTGGTAATCGAGGTTGGCAGGTTGACACCCTGCTGGCGCGCGTAATCGTTAAGCTGCACCACAAGCTTGCCCGATGCTTTGTCGCTGTTGTGCCGACGAACTGCATCGAATGAATCAAGCCACTCGCGAACCTCAATAGGATCCAGATCTGCTGACATATGCCTTACCCCCGGAAAGATATTATTAGTTCTAATTTAGAACTTAATTATCTGCTAAGCTCAAGCATCAGAATAATCTTATTAAATGAAAATAACCATATAGTTCTATTTTAGAACCATAATAAGGTCCAGTAGGGATATACTTCTAGTTTCAACTTCCACCTACTGCGCCAAACTCACATCAACGTTGGCGGTGAGGGCGCAACTGGCAGAGGAAGCTCACGTTGTGCTTAGCGGTGAGGGAACGACTACAGGGCATGGTGCTCACCAACCTTAGTGGCAAAGGCGTGACCGTCAAGAATTCCTCACGCTGTCAGTATCGGCAAGAGTCTGACTATCGAGCGCGACTCAAGCCATTCTTTGACGAAGCCGCCTGCTGACGGCGCGGCGTGCTGACAGAGCCGCCCTGAGTGGCCTCAGCAGAGTCTGGAAACGGAGACTGACGCCACGCCTATCTGGGCAGCAAGAATGCAACGAGCCGCTATGTCTCACCCTGGCCGTGGAGGCAAGGGCGTGAAGATCAGGCGTGAATCAAGCCGCCCTCTACCAGGGCGGTCTACCCCGTCTTAGAGGAGGCTTAAGACAGTGAACGACGCTATGGCTAGCGCCGCTGCATCGGCATACGCTGATGAAATGCCTCGACATTTTCGATGACGGTTGCGCCCTCGATCGCGGCAAAGGGCTCATCGGCGTAACGCTTTCCTTTCAGCTGAATCAGAATCCGTGAGGGCGACTCAGCCATTACCGTATCAAGATAGAAACTCTGCAAAGATTCGAGGGTCACCGCTTCAATCGCCGAGATTAACTTATCTCGCGTATCAAAATCGTAGTTCTCATCGGCCCAATCGCCGACAAAGGGCCCTGCCTCATCGCTCAAATTCTTTGGCGGCTCAGTATAAGCAGTCAACACACCAGCTTTGAACTTCTCAAAGCTGTCGGGCGTCAGTTCGGCTAGCTCCACTTCGTATTCGCCGCGATAAGCGTCGAAGCGGTCGAGCATGTCCTGCGGGCCTTTCACCGGAGTTTGGATATAAAAGGTCACCATGGGGTGCTTATCGAGTGTCATCGAACCACCGCCCGCGGCATAACCCAGTTGCTCCTCGGTGCGAAGGGTCTCAAACGCCCGAACACGTAAATGGCGGCTCAGCACAATGGCGTGCGCCTGATTGAGCTCCGAGGCATCAGACGCCGCGAACGCGTACATCATCCCTAGGTCCTCGACTGGCAACGACTTGTTGTAGACGAGCGTCGTGCCCGGCTGTGGCTCATAAACCCCTGACCGCACGTAGCTTGCCCGATCATCAGCATCAACAACACTGTCGAGCGCCGCATAGGCAGCGGCGACATCATCTCGATCGTAGTTACCGAAAAACGCTCCACGGACGTGACTGTTCGCGAGCACCTCATCGATTAACGACGTCAAAGCTTTAGGGGTCACGCCGCTAGCCGCTCGAGCGAGCGTCGTATCGCTGTAGCGACCCTCTCGAGCCAGCGTACTCATCGACGGACCAAACTGTGTATACGGGAATGAGCGCTTGGAATTCTCAAGTCCTCGCAAGTAGCGCTCTAGCGCTTGGCTGAACTCAATATCAGTGGGCTCGACGCGCAAATCAGCCAAGGCGCGAGCCAGCAATTCTGGCTGCTTATCGGTAAAACCCGACAGAGTCATGCTCAAGCCGTTACCTGTTGAGACCCATAGACTCATCCCAGCAATGCTCGCCTCGTTGCGCAATGCTTCGGTCTTTAAGTCGTAAAGCGACTTCCACAGGCGCAGTAGTACGGCATTCTCTGGGCTTTCAAGCGCCACGTCAGTATTGACCTGAATACGGGTGAACCCACGTGGAAGCGATGCGAAATCCTCACTACCCCGAAGCCAAAAGGTGACGTTGTCGTCGACCTCGATGGCCGATGGCACAGCCACGGTTTCTCTCAGATCGAAGTTTTCTGGCAGTAGCGTGTTGTTGCGTGGCATCTGCAGGTTGAGCGACTCAACTCGCGCCAGCGCCTCAGTCAAATCTATTGCGGGCAATGGCTCGACCGAGTGAGGAGCTACGTAAAATTCAAGCTCAGTGTCGACCGGTTCCTCCTGCGAGATATACCAGATGTTGAGTCGATCAAGAGTGAGTTGCTCCAGAACTGTATCGACACCTGCTTGATCGAAGCCATCAAACCGATAGCGGGCATCAATGATGTTCTCCAGCGGATATTCCTGCATTGAGGCTGCTAGGCTGGCCACATAAGAGAAATCATCAAATTTTTCGAGGAACCTAAAACGGTTATCAAGCGACTGCTTGTATTCACCCGCGTAGCGATCATCGATACCCTCGCGTCGCAGAAATTCGATGTAACCCAGAATCACCGACACAATTTCCTCGCGGTTTTTCATCCCCTGTGGTGTCAGCTCGACGTTGATGTCAAAGCTGCCGTAATTGCCATATAGCGATTCGTCACTTCGGGCACTTAATCCACTGATCAGGCCCATCGACTTCAGTACCGATGCCGGTGTATTGGCCATTTCAGAACCAATCACGTACCCGAGGTAATCGTTCGGCTTGTTACGCCACTCCGATGAATTGTTTTCGATGATAAAGCTGAGTCGCAACTCACGGAGATCCTGCTGGGGCTTGAAATGAATCCGCTTACCCGCGACCTCTGCGATATTGATAGGCGTCTCCACCTCTGGGCGATCAACTTTTTTGTTTGGAATTTTGGAAAAGTACTGCTCAGCCAGCACCGACATCTCGTCGATCGGCAAGGGGCTGATCAAAGCCAATGCCATGATGTTCGCCGAATAGTAATCCTCAAAAAACTCGACCGTCGCAGGGTGCAACTCGCGTCCCGGCTTGTCAGCCAACGTCTCGAGGTTACCCGTATTAAACCGATTGGCTGGATGATCTCCGATCAGTGAGCGCTGTAAACGGTAGATCGCTCGGGACTCAGACTCTCGGCGCATCGACCACTCGGCATTCACCGCATTCTTCTCTTTCTGGATGTATTCCGGATCGAGGATTGGCGAGATAAAAAACTCTGACAAACGGTGGAGCGCCTCGGGAAAAGCCTCGTTTTCGATGCTGATCATGTAATTAGTGATTTCTGGCGCCGTGTAAGCGTTTGATGTCCCACCGTTTTCCGCTGCAAACGTCATATAACCGTCTGGCTCTGGGAACGACTCGGAACCAATAAACAACATGTGTTCTAGGTAATGCGCCATCCCCTGAAAATTCATGGGATCCGAAAAGGCACCCACACCGACGCTCAGGGCAGCGGCCGACTTTTCGGTTTCGGCATCGGACACCAACACTACCTTGAGACCATTGCTCAATGTGGTGGCTGAATACGTGCGCTGGTCGTTAGGACTCACTCCGATGGTGACATTCGCCACCTCTTCCGATTCATCCGATCCACAAGCAACCAAAACCAATCCAAGCGACACAACGAGAGCGCGCCCAAAGAGCGAGCGATAAAACGACATATTTAGTTCCTTTAACTTACTTTGTTTTTTCAGTACCCGAGTAAGTCTCGGGCCACGACACTAATAGGACATTAACCACGGTGGCCAATGGAATCGCGAAGAACACACCCCAAACGCCCCACAAACCCCCGAACACCAGGATCGCGATAATAATCGCGACAGGGTGCAAATTCACCGCCTCAGAGAATAAAACCGGGACAAGGACGTTTCCGTCCAAAATCTGGATCACCAGATAAAGACCAACTACCCAGTAAAAATCCGTGGTAATGCCAAACTGCAATAACGCCACTAACACCACCGGCACGGTAACCAATGTGGCACCGACATAGGGCACGATCACACTCAGTCCCACCAATAATGCGAGCAACGCTGTGTAATTCAAATCGAACCACGCAAAGGCAACATAACTGACTGCGCCTACGATGACGATTTCAATACCTTTACCTCGCACATACTTGGCGATTTGCAAATTCATCTGACGCCCGATGTCATCGAGCGCACTGCGATCCTTGGGTAAAAAGCTCAGCATCCAAGCCATAATATGTTCCTGGTCCTTCACAAAGAAAAAGACCAAGAGAGGGATCAAAACCAGGTAAATAGCGAAGGTGAGTACTCCCGGGATCGAGGACAGTCCAAAACCGACAATCCGTTGACCCATCGAGGCTGCTGTCGCTTGTAAGCTCGATAAGAGCTCATTGAGCTGAGTACTGTCGACCAAGCTTGGGTAGCGCTCAAACAACGAGTTCAAGAGTGCCTGTACCTGCTGCGTCATTTGCGGCACCTCGCGCACAAGCCCCTCAAGCTGCCCCCAGACTAAGGGCGCGAGACCCACTGTAAATGCAATAAAGGCCCCAACGAACAACAACACCGATGCCGTCAGCGATAAGGCGGGGCTCATACCCCAGGTTTTAAAGGTATCCGCGGCACCTTGCATGAGGTAGGCGATGACAATCGCAATCAAGATGGGCGCTAGGACATCGCCAAGCAACCAGAGTGACAAAAAGGTCGAAATAATAATGAGTAGCAGAACGACCGAGTCTTCTCGCGTCAAATATCGGTCATACCACTTTCTCAATGTATCGATCATGTCGCCCCCCCAGAGCGGCTGCGCTTGCCAATTCGAATCCGCCAGTGCGTCTCCGTTCGCTCGCACACCACACTATGACCATGCCGCCGGCAAAAAGTTTCCAGATCGGACTCTGCTGCAGGGTCCGTGGCGAGCACCATCAGTGCGTCCCCATCTGCCAACTCAGCCAGCGCACGTTTCGCCATCAACAACGGCATAGGACAGCGTTTTCCGGTTGCATCAACCAACGTCACATCAGTCATGGACCGATCCATTCCACCAAGGTGGTTAGTATACCCTGTCACGATGCCTTCTCACGAGCAGTTAAGGCCAACTCGGCTACGCACTAACCCATTTATTAGTTACAGTCCGCACTATGAACTTTAGTCTCCGCTCGTTTGCCGCGTCATTAGCTGCCACCCTGGTTTTTTTGCTGCCGATGGCGCCGAGCACACAGGCCTTAGACGAACTGAAAATCCCTAATTTAGGGGCTGGTGGCGCCAGCTTATACTCGCAGGCCGCAGAGAGGCGTCTGGGCAATCTATGGCTCAAAGTGTTCAGAGCCCAGGCACCCGTCCTCGATGACCCTCTGCTCTATGACTACATCGAAAATCTAATTTTCGATCTCGTAGTGCACAGCCAGCTGTTCGATCGTGGCACGCAATTGGTAATTGTAGATAACCCCACGATTAATGCGTTCGCTGTTCCCGGAGGAATCATCGGGGTGCACAACGGGCTGCTCCATCATGCGCAAACCGAGGACGAACTTGCCTCCGTTTTAGCCCACGAGATAGCACATATCAGTCAGCGCCATTTTTCACGACGGCAAGAACAAGCTAGAAATCAAAGTCCATTGAGCGTGGCAGGTCTTATCGCCGGGTTAGTGCTTGCCGCTACGGCAGGATCGGATGCCGGTCTCGCGGCAATGACCGCCACACAAGCTGCTGCGCAAGACTCCATGCTTCGCTACAGTCGCGCCAACGAATCAGAGGCGGATCGCATCGGACTCAATACGCTGGTAGCTGCAGGCCGAGACGCACATGCCGCTGCCGACATGCACGAGCGAATGCTTGCAGCCTACCGACTCTACACGGTCAATCGTTTGCCAGAGTTTTTGCGAACTCACCCGATTTCCGAAAAGCGCATCGCCGACATGCGTAACCGCGCGCGCAAATCAGCGCGAGTCATGCGTCCAGCCAGCTTTGATTTCAAGCTAATGCAGGCGAGAAGCCGCTATCAGTTAGCTCGGACTACGACTGAGGCAATTCAGATCTTTCAGCGCGAGATCGATCAATCGAACAACGGGGCCCACGCTTCGTACTATGGACTAGCCCTCGCCTATATCGATAATAACGCGCTCGATGATGCAGAGACAGCGCTCAAAACAGCCTCGCAACGGCAACCCGAGCATATCGCCTTCTTGATTGCGTCAGCGAAAATCGATTCTGAGCGCGGCCATCACAACAAAGCGCTTATGAAACTTCGCAACCGGTTGGCCTTATCGCCGGGCAATCATCCACTGACGATGGCCTATGGTGATGCACTGTGGCGGGCGGAGTTGCCGCATATTGCTGCGCAAGTACTAGCCGAACACAGTAAGCGTCGGCCGGAAGACCCGGCCATCTGGTATCGGTTAGCTGAAGTTCAAGGACTAGCGGGCGACATCGTTGGATTGCATCGAGCGCGCGCCGAGTACTTTATCTTGGTGGGTGCACTTGACGCCGCACAGAACCAACTCAATTACGCGCTCAACTTGGTAAAGAATAACTTTACGGAGTCTGATCTGATTAACGAGCGGATCCGTGACGTGCTGGATATTCGCGATCAGCTCGAAAACTCATAGCACTCTTTCTAGCTAGGTTCTGGACTAAGCCCGTCCGATAACCCCGGTGTTGAGTTCCTGAGCAAAGGACAGCATACGATCCAGCGGGCGCATCGCGCGATCTGCCAGAGCAGGATCGACAAAAATTTCTCGACCGGCAGGCTTATCCAACACTTCAGCCAAGAGCTCTAATTCATTCATCGCCATCCAGGGGCAGTTAGCGCAACTGCGACAGGTGGCGCCTTCACCGGCCGTGGGTGCAATGATGAACTGCTTATCGGGTGCTGCCTGCTGAAGCTTGTAAAAAATCCCGTTATCGGTCGCCACGATGAACGTCGGATGAGGCATTTCCGTCGCCGCTTTAATAATTTGGGTGGTCGAGCCAACGCGATCTGCCACCTCGAGCACCGATGCCGGCGACTCCGGGTGAGCCAGCACAGCAGCATCTGGGTGAACCGCCTTTAAGTCGAGAATACCCTTGGCTTTGAACTCCTCGTGCACAATACAAGCCCCATCCCAGACCAGAATATCGGCGCCAGTTTGCCGCTTAACGTAGTCGCCGAGATGACGATCGGGTGCCCACAGCACTTTCTTTCCTTCATCAGCGAGGTGCTCAGCGACATCCAACGCAATACTAGAGGTCACGACCCAGTCGGCTCGAGCTTTGACGGCTGCTGAGGTATTGGCATAGACCACCACCTCTCGATCTGAATGCTCATCACAAAAGGCCGAGAACTCGTCAATTGGACAACCGTCATCGAGCGAACAAGTCGCCTCGAGTGTTGGCATCAATACCCGCTTATGAGGGGTTAGGATCTTAGCTGTCTCGCCCATAAACCGGACGCCGGCGACAATCAACGTCTCGGCTGGGTGGTCTCTTCCAAAACGCGCCATCTCTAGCGAATCGGAGACGCAACCTCCGGTGGCCTCAGCCAACGCCTGGACCTCAGGCGCGGTGTAATAATGCGCAACGATCACGGCATTTTCGCGCTCTAACTGCGCTTTGATCGTCGCCTCTAAGGCCAAGCGATCCGTCTCGCTACGAGCAACGGGTGCCCGCGCCAAATGCGCCTGCACTTGGTCGCGGATTTCACGAAGTTTTTGTTCAGCGATGGTCACACGCAACAACCCTGATCGTTAACAATAACGCGAAGTGTACCGCCATCTACAGGTCACATTAGCCATATCCCCGCGAAAAGGTCAATCGAGTCACTGCAAAACTTATGCATTCAGTGCTAGCCTCGATGCCACAGATTTCTCAGATGTCACAAATGACTTCTCTCTGGGGGCTAGCGACGCACTCATGGCAGTAGGCAAAGAATCAGATAACAAGCCAACTATTATGGTTTGCGACGATGATGCTATGCAGCGTCTGCTCATCCGACAATGTCTAGAAACTGAAAATATGTCGGTCATCGAGGCCGCGGATGGCTATGAGGCGCTGGAAGCATTTGGTAGTCAGCGTCCAGATCTCATCTTCATGGATGTCGACATGCCGGGCATCAGTGGTATCGAGGCCTGCCGTAAGTTGAGAGCGCGTCCCCATGGGATCGACGTCCCTATTCTGATTGTCACGGCGAATGATGACCAAGAAACCATCGACTTAGGTTTTGAAGCGGGTGCCACGCAGTACACCACGAAACCCCTTAACTGGGCGCTGGTTGGCAGAGTCGTACGCTATATGTTGCGCTCGGCCGAGGCCTTGCAAGAGCTACGGGCGAAAGAGGATCACCTTCGCTATCTGGCCTACTTTGATCATTTGACAGAACTTCCTAACAGGCGCAGTTTTACCGAGCAGCTCAAACGCAATCTTAAGCTCATGATCGATCGGGGCAACGATCTAGGGTTGATCATGATCGATATCGATCACTTCAAGCGGATCAACGACTCGACAGGCCTGCCACGCATTCAAAGCGTCGGCTTTGAATATCGGAGCGATGACCATGGCTGAGTCACTAGCGAGCTATGAAAGCAGGGCTCGCGAAGAACAAATCAGCGTAACTGAGGATGAGTTTGACTCGCTGTCTGTCCTGGTCCGCAACAGTCTGAATCAACTCCTATCTGCTCATAACCGAATTCGTAAAGAGCTAGTCAACGACCAGTAAACACCGGCGCTCGTTTTTCACGCTGGGCTGTTAAACCTTCATTAAAGTCTTCTGATTCGAGACAAGTGGCAGCCTCACGCTCTGCTTTAGCCCGATCGAGAGTACCAGCCTCTACTGACTTGATGGTTCGCAACATCGTCTGGATTGATAAAGGGGCCAATGATCGAATGGTGGAGACCAAACCCTCGAGTTCCGCATCCAACGCACTCTCTTCAACGAGGTAATCGATAGCCGAGCGGTGATGCAGCGCCTCAAAGCTCACCGGTTGCGTAGTCAGCAGGAGTCGTCGCACGAGCGCACTGCCCAGTCGTTGGGTCATGCGCTCGATCCCATCGATGGGATAGCACAGACCAACCAATGCTGCCGGAATTCTTAAATGGCCTGAAGTCTGCGCCAGCCTGAAGTCGCAAGAAAAGATCAACTCAGCACCACCGCCGTAGACGTTGCCCTCAAGTACTGCAATCGTCGGGCAATGAACGTTAGCAATACGATTGGTCATCGCTTGAAAGTCTTCACCTCGCATCGATCCATCGGTGATTTGTCGGAGATTGGCACCGGCACAAAACACCGGGCCACGCGAGCGAATGATTAGCACTCGAGTACTTGAATCTAGGCGATCCAAGGCATCAAAAATCAGCGCAATCTCTTGGTTACCAATGGCATTGCGTTGCTCTGGATGGTTCAGCGTCAGCTGCGCGATGCCATCCTCTTGTTGAAATAAAACGCCCTCATCATGCATTGCAGTGCCCTCCACCGATGATGCCTATCATAAGCCATCGCGCCCTACTCTCGCCCTAACGCTTTGGAATGGACACCCTGCAAGAAAATACCTAAAGTTCAAAGATTCGAACCACGGGAATAATTCAGGTTTATTGTGCTGTCAGCACAGGTCACCTAGTCGAACCATGCCACGCCCATCACCCGCCAACAAAGAGACTCCGGGCACGCCTTTTAGTCGTGGCGCTCAGCATCGTGCCAAGCGCTCGGCGATCCTGTCTTGCGCGGCGCAACTATTCAATACCAAAGGAGCTCGGTCAACAACGCTTGCCGATGTTTCCGACAAATTGGGGCTCACCAAAACCAGTCTCTACTACTACGTACGAACCAAAGAAGACCTGATCTACCAATGCTATGCCGCGACTTTTGAGCGCATGCATGCAACGCTCGATCAAGTAGAGCTCGAGACCGATGTCCCCCTAGAGCGGGTGATCAGAGTCATGGAGCAGCACATCGATACGATTCGCGATGCACTCGCGGGTCGCGGTGACTACTA
>MDTB01167675.1_pt1 | contig 17628 bp, 17 predicted proteins | sample 811161 | NCBI WGS metagenome assembly MDTB01 (sample SAMN05326650, study PRJNA326480) | marine metagenome | isolation source: seawater | place: Mediterranean Sea | collected 2009
AAAGTTAATGCAAGCCGTCGGGGAAACGTTATGGATTGACGATGAAGCGCAGATGGATGGCATCACCGCCGTATCAGGCAGTGGCCCCGCATACGTGTTTCACTTTATTGAAGCCCTCGCCAAGGGCGCAGAAGATATAGGTTTTGATAAAGATAGCGCCATGCGCCTTGCCCGCCAAACCGTTATCGGTGCCGCAGCGCTCGCAGCCGATCAAGCATCGATAAGCGCCGAAGAACTGCGTATAAATGTAACAAGCCCCGGCGGCACGACCGAGGCTGGTTTAAATGTTTTAATGAAAGCAGATGTCAATTTAGAAAAGCTGCTTCGCAGCACAGTCGAAGCCGCATTAAACCGCGGCATTGCACTTGGTAAAAAAACCGACGCTACATAATCTCATTCTTATTATTTGCAGCCGCCACTTCTGCTTTTTTACCAGATTCGATGTCATGCTCCGCAAGCCCCACATAAATACCAGCCAATGGCAGAGTGCACATATATGTTAGTGCATGTGCTGGAATTGATAATGGCGCAGTAATCAGCCCGATACGGCGCTCATGTTTATTATCACCGCTAAGGCCAAGGTAATCACTTTTTTCGCCTTTCGCCATCGCCACAAAGTTCGTTGTCGATTTATCAAAGAAAAATTTAGAAAACGAGACCGCCTCCTTAAAAATATTCGTCAGAACATTATCACCTTTATAATCACGCTCAAAAACTGATGCCATCGTCTATTTGTCTTTCTTTGTCTAAGTCACGAAGACCGTATTATTAACCTGCAGCAATTTTACATAAAATGCATAGCGATGTCAAATTAATGTTGACACATCGCGTTGAGAATGATTATCATTCGAGAAATTATAAAAAATAAGAAAGACAGGGAATACACGATGCCATTCGATTGCAACTGCCACGGCCTAAATTTTCAACGTGAATTTAACGATGCTGCCGAAGCGCATGAACGGATTAACGCGGCGCTAAATAATGCATTTGCAACTTTGAAGAAACCGCGCCCTAACCCTGAAAATTTACGCGAAGAATTACTGGCTAATGCGGGCGAAGCTTACGAACTTGTCTACACTGAGATTCTTGACCGCGCTCCTGGCTGTATGCGGGTATGTACCAACACACTGCTTTATATTATTGATCATGCGGGGCAAGACATTAATGATGACGCGTTTAAAGAACTGCGCGGAACAAAACCGCCAGAAGATGTCGTAAAGTCATCAAACGCACGCCGCGACAACAACCGTATCATTTAACGCCCCCTATCATTTGTCATTTTATTATCGGCTAATTGACCCTGCCGCCAAAGGCTTAAAGCGCGCAATATAATATGGCGGCTTGCCTTCTTCTTTACCGCCATTAAGCGGCGCCGATTTATGCAGCTGGTTTAATGTGACGTAGAGATAACCATCCGTGCCGAATGAAAAGCCGTCTGCCCATTTAATGCGTTCATCTTTCAAATAGATACTATACTTACCGTTCTTATCCATCACGCCAATTGCGCCTTGTTCTAAATCGGTAATATAGATATTCCCCACCGCATCAATGGTCATGCCATCACTTGCGGGCTTTTCACCGACAGGTATCAGTTTTTCGTTTAATTGCTCTGCACTTAAATCTTCATCAAGCACATGATAGGTGCGAATCTTATAGATCATGCCACGCCCCATTGGCGCTAAATAAAGCCAGTTACGCAGCGGCAAGATCGTCATGGGGTTGAATGCGCCGCGTATAGGCGTGCCATCTTTTAGTTTAAGCACTTCCCCGCCGACATTTACAGGCTGCTCAGGCGGCATTAGAAAAGGGTGAGAATCAAACAAACGCCGCGCATAACCATTTAACTGCCCCAATGTCACAAGCGCGGGGCGCGCAGGCTTTGCTAAATCCGCCTGCCCCATATCAGCAATAAAGAAGAACTTCTTTGACCAATCAAAGCTGATGTCTTGGAAAAAGCTTTGCTCCGTGGTGACATGATTAGGGATGTAATAGACATCGGCAATCTCGTTAGTGTTCATATCCCATGCAAAAATTTTCGCTTGATGCTCAGAGTTGCCAATATCAAGCACATACATTTCACCATCAAATGTCGCGGATATACCAATCGCAGCAGTGATGCCTTTGCCTTGTTTATCAGGCTTGCTTGACCATTCCTCATTCGGATATGGTTTTAATGTACCATCCGCCATCAATTCAACAACGGCGTATTTGTAATCTTCAAAAGGGTGAATAGTCAGAAAAATACGTTTCTCGGCAGATACCGCAATATTGGCTGGGCGCACATCAAGCTCGGCGACAATTTCAAGCTTCACTTCTTCGTCATGGTCATAAGTGTAGGCTTTCTCCAATACGGTTTGTTCATTTTGCGCAATCAGTGCATCCATTGCAGCATTGCCCTGCGCAAACGAATCAGGCGCAAAAGCCAATAAAGTGAGTAAAAATCCGGCGGTATATATAAGCTTTTTCATCATTCCCTACTAAAGTTGTAAGTAATACGCATAAAACTTGCGCAAAGTTCTGTTCCTGACTTGCATGTTAAGGGAAGCTATGGCAGGAATAAAGGCGAATATTCATGCATAACAATTTAATTGGGAAAACTATGCGCAAAATCTTACAATTATTGGTTTGGAGTTTAATTATGACCGCAAGCAGCGCCGCATCGGCCGAGACTGACAAAGAAAACTTACTATATCTTGACCTTGACTATGGCCGGGTTGAAATTCAATTAATGCCTGAGATTGCGCCTGCGCATGTCGAACGCATTAAAACCCTGACACGCAAAGGCTTTTACGATGGCGTTGTATGGCACCGTGTTATTGCTGGCTTCATGGCACAGACTGGCGACCCAACAGGCACAGGCACAGGCGGCTCTGATCTTCCTGATTTAAAAGCTGAATTCACTGATACAAACTTCGCACGCGGCGTTGTTGGCGCAGCGCGCACAATGAGCCCTGACACAGCGAATTCGCAGTTCTTTATCTGCCTTGATGATGCAAGCTTCCTTAACGGTCAATACACCGTATGGGGTAAAGTTATCGAAGGCATGAAATATGTCGATATGATTGAAAAAGGTGAGCCACCAGCAAACCCAGATAAAATCATCAAGGCAAGCATTGCCGCAGATAGCGAATAAGCATTTTTGTTTTTGAGAAAAAGGCAGCTTGTTATAAGCTGCCTTTTTTAATGTCTTATTTATAGAGGGAGAAATAGATGGATCAAAATTGGTGGAAAGGCGCAGTTATATATCAGATATATCCACGCAGTTATTGTGACAGCACAGGCAACGGCACAGGTGACCTTGCGGGCATTACAAGTAAGATAGATTACATCGCATCACTTGGCGTTGACGCAATCTGGCTTTCCCCTTTCCAAACATCTCCCATGCGCGACTTTGGCTATGACGTTGCAGATTATTGTGACGTTGATCCGTTATTCGGTAACTTGAATGATTTTGACGACTTTATTGATGCGGCGCATCAGCGCGGTATTAAAGTCATTATTGATATGGTGCTTTCGCACACATCTGACCTGCACCCATGGTTCGTCGAAAGCCGCAAGGACAGCACAAACCCAAAAGCGGATTGGTATGTCTGGCAAGACCCAAAAGCAGATGGTACGGCACCTAATAACTGGCTTTCCGTTTTTGGCGGCAGTGCGTGGCAATATTGCTCGCATCGCGGCCAATATTTTCTGCATAGCTTCCTGACAACGCAGGCTGATTTAAACCTACACAATCCAGATGTTCAAGATGCCGTTTTGGATGCTTGCCGCTTTTGGTTAAAGCGTGGTGTTGATGGATTCCGCCTTGACGCTATGTCACATTATTTCCACCACCTCAGCCTTGCTGATAACCCTGCGGCGGAGGCTAATTTTGGCAATACACAGCTTGATCACCTTGAGCCTTACAGTATGCAATTTCATAAATACGACAAAGCGCAGCCAGAAATATATGACTTCCTTAAACGTATTCGCAGCTTAATGGATGAATTCGGCGCAACAATGACGGTCGGCGAAGTTGGCGAAGATGACCCACTGCGTGCATCTGGACGTTATACCGCTGGTGATGACATGCTGCACACTTGCTACAACCTTTCATTAATGATGGGGCAGGATAAAAAACTAACCGTTAATACGCTACGCGAACCTTTGGAATATTACGAATCTCTTGATATTGCAGGCTGGCCAGCATGGGCGTTTTGCAACCATGATGTTGTACGCGTAGCCTCACGCTGGGGACAGCAAAATAATGGCGAAGAAAACCCAGAATTTGCAAAAATGCTGATCGCCTTGCTGACATGTTTGCGCGGTACGGTGTTCCTTTACCAAGGTGAGGAACTTGGCTTACCTGAAGCGCAGTTGAAGTTTGAAGAGCTACAAGACCCGTGGGGCATTTACCTCTATCCGAAATGGCAAGGCCGTGATGGTTGCCGTACGCCCATGGTGTGGAACACTATTCCACAAACAAATTACGGCTTTTCAAGCGTTGCGGCAAAACCGTGGCTTCCGGTATCAGACAAACATATCGGCAAGGACGTTGCCACGCAGGAAAGCAATACAGAATCTGTATTGAACTTTACGCGTGAATTTTTAAAATTCAGAAAAACGCGCCCTGCATTAATCACAGGCGACATTCACTTTATCGATAGCGGCAGCGAAACATTGCTGATATTTGACCGTACGCTTGATGGCGTAACATGCCGCTGTATATTCAACCTTGCCAATGCAGCACAAAGCTTTGAAGGGCAAGATTTCCCTGCTTTTGCATACCGCATTGACGACAAGTAATATAGCGCATAATAAAGCATCCATAAAAACAAGGCCTGCATAAATACATGCAGGCCTTTATTGTTTTCTAACGTCTTATGAAGCGCCGTTTAGATGTCATCATCCTCGTCTTCATCGTCATCATCGCTATCCATTGCATCAAATGCGTCAATCGCCTCTTCACGTCCTGCAAGCTCATTAAAGCCTTCAATTTCTTCATCTTTGACCGCCAGAATATGTGCGATACTGTAGAGTTTATGGACGATTTTATCCATGCGTGCGCCATCATCCAATGGGTCAGGCGATTCTACGCGCAGATAACCTTCAGTCTCATCAAAAATAAACACGAAATTTGATTTCTTGATATTCGCGACAACTTCAAGGGCACGCAAGCGGTCATCGGTTAAGAAAGTTTTTAGGCGCGCCGCAACACCAGCACGTGCAATGGGCTCTTCATCCCATTTCATTTCTTTGGGCAGCTTCCATTTTTTCGGCAAATTCAAATCACCGACAAAAGGCGTGAAATAGCGGCTAGCAATCACGCCATCTGTTGGCATGTTTGGCGGCAAAACAAATTGTATAATTGAACGATATTGATGACCGCGCCCATCTTGCATAGTTTGGCGCTCAGAAAACACCTGCAAGTCTAATTCTTTAAACTTCCCCTCAACTATTGGCGAAGAAAGCAAGCCCTGTTTTCTTAGTTTTAAATTGTAACGCTCCGCAAACGCCGCCCATACTGATTTTTGTTTAATCAATATGGCATATGTCCAAAACGTTACAAGCAAGATTGAGACAGCTAACGCAAGCCAGATAAGAAGCCAAACCACAATATGTTCCCATGCTAAAATTAAATCCTAGATATAGAATAAATAGGCTTGGCACATTTTGCAATGATGAAGTTTATGGATAAGTTATTGTGCAGGCTTGGCAATCCCTTCTCTACAATCAATAATACGCGCATGGCTAATTACATTTTAAAACGTTTACTGCTTCTTATTCCCACATTGCTTGGCATTATGTTTGTCAGCTTTGTGATTGTGCAATTTGTCCCAGGCGGGCCAGTTGAGCGTATGATTGCTGAATTGCAAGGCCATGGTACGAGCGCGACATCAAGTTTTTCTGGCGGCGCAAATGCTGACTTCGCCAATACACCGCAAAGCAGTTCAACGGGTTCAGCCTCTACCTATCGCGGCGCCCAGGGGCTTGACCCCGACTTTGTCAAAGAATTAGAAGCCATGTATGGTTTTGATAAACCTGCCTACCAACGCTTCTTTATTATGGTCGTCAATTACCTTAAGTTCGACCTTGGCACCAGTTACTATCGTGACATTGATGTTCTTGGCCTTGTCCTTGAAAAAATGCCTGTTTCAATATCGCTTGGCCTGTGGTCTACATTGATTATCTATTTGGTTTCTATCCCACTCGGCATTAAAAAAGCTGTGCGCGATGGACAGGCTTTTGATATGTGGAGCAGCGCATTTATCTTTATTGGCTATGCGATTCCTTCTTTCATGTTTGCGATTCTGCTGATCATCTTGTTTGCGGGCGGACGGTATTTAGACTGGTTCCCTCTGCGCGGCCTTGTGTCAGATAACGCCGATGAAATGAGCTTCATCCAACTCGCGCTTGATTATGCATGGCACATGGTGCTGCCAACGGCTGCGATGGTCATTAGCGGCTTTGCCAGCCTAACTATGCTGACCAAAAATTCATTTATGGATGAAATTGGCAAACAATATGTTTTGACAGCACGCGCGAAAGGCCTCAAAGAAAACGAAGTTCTTTATGGGCATGTCTTCCGCAATGCGATGTTAATTGTGATTGCGGGCTTCCCCGCCGCTTTTGTGTCGATCTTCTTTACAGGATCGCTGCTGATCGAAGTAATTTTCTCCCTCGACGGACTTGGCCTGCTTGGTTATGAAGCAATTATTAATCGCGATTACCCTGTGGTGCTTGGTACGCTTTATTTCTACGCACTTATTGGTCTATTAATGACAATTATACGTGATATTGTCTACGTCATCGTTGACCCACGGATTGATTTTGAAGCCCGCTAAAGCATAAGTCTTTACGGAATAAAATACGCCATACGCTTGAATAGCTTATCGTCTTTGCGGATTTTATCTTGCATCATAATCATCGGTGTATTTTGTAGCAGCAAATTCCCCTTGGCAAAACGCTCTACCCATGCCTGTCTGCTCGCGTCTTCATCGTCATCAAATTCAATTAAGCCCTGACAGGCCGCAACGATACGTGATACGGGGCGGCGATCATCATATGCACCGTCAATGCGCAGGCGCTGACAAATTTGCTGCGCTAACGCCTCATTAGCAATGATATGCGAATACATCTCCGCACGAAAACCTTCGCTTTTATCTGAAAAGTCAAATGTATACGGCTTATCTCTGAGTTTACGGTTCATCAAATCTACGCCGTTTGCAAATTCATCCACCAATTGGCGCAAATGCAATGATGAGACATAAAGCGCCCAGCGGTTGCGGTTGATTTGTTTTGATAAATCTTGCGGTAGCGGAAGTTCTAACGATGCGCGGGCAAAGTCGCTTTGGAGCGCATCAAAGTTTTCTGGAAATTTTTTCATGTCCACACTTTGTTATTATTTATTTTATCCCTGTATGAAGGCGAAGTTATCATAATCACGCAGGAAAACAAAATAAATTCTGCATGAAACAATATCCGCGCTTGTTTAAAACGCTTTTGCTTCTTAAAATCGCTATATGATTTTATCACCGATAACACAGCGTCGCCTTTCTTTATTCAAAGCCAATAAACGTGGCTTTTACAGCTTTTGGCTGTTTATCGCTTTGTTTGTCATTTGTATTGGCAGCGAATTTATTGCCAATGATAAGCCTTTACTTGTGCATTATGATGGCGGCTATTACTTCCCGATTATCAATGACTATGCCGAAACAACATTTGGCGGTGATTTTGAAACCGAAACCGATTACCGCGACCCTTATGCCATTGACCTCATTGAGGAAAAAGGCTGGATGATTTGGCCGCTTATCCGCTTTTCGTACAACTCAATTAATTATGATTTAGCGCAGCCCGCCCCCGCGCCGCCTGATGCGACGAATATTTTAGGCACGGATGATCAAGGGCGTGATGTTTTCGCGCGTATGCTCTATGGCTTTCGCGTGTCGATATTGTTCGGCCTAATCCTGACCGTATTTAGCTCCATCATCGGCATTCTAGCGGGCGCTTTTCAGGGCTATTATGGCGGAAAGCTTGATCTTGTTATGCAGCGGCTGATTGAAATTTGGTCATCCCTGCCTAGCCTTTATATATTAATTATATTTTCAGCGATGTTTGTCCCTGGTTTTTGGACGTTGCTCGCTATCCTGCTGCTGTTTTCATGGGTGCGTCTTGTCGACCTTGTCCGCGCAGAATTTTTGCGTGCACGGAATTTCGAATATGTTCGTGCAGCCAAAGCGCTTGGCGTATCGAGCCTGACAATCATGCACCGTCATGTCCTGCCCAATGCAATGGTTGCCACGCTAACCTTTATGCCGTTCATCCTCACCGATTCTATTGTCGCGCTAACAAGCCTCGATTTCCTCGGCCTAGGTATGCCCCCCGGTTCAGCCTCAATTGGGGAACTTCTCAAGCAAGGTAAGAACTACGTTAAAGAAGCACCATGGATTGGCATGGCTGCTTTCGCTTCACTGGCAATAATGCTCACGCTGCTCACATTTATTGGTGAAGCCGTGCGTGATGCCTTTGACCCACGCAAGAATATAGGGTGATAGGTAATGAGCAATAAAGAGCAGCCTTTATTAGAGATCAAAGACCTTTCCGTTACATTTCACAATGGGCGGCAGGTTACTGAGGCAGTTAAAAATGTGAACCTCACCATTCATAAGGGGCAAACCCATGCTTTGGTTGGCGAGTCAGGGTCAGGAAAATCTGTCAGCGCCATGGCGACGATGCAGCTTTTACCAAAATCTGCGCATTTTCCCAATGGCGAAATTCTTTATAAAGGGCGCGACGTTCTCACCCTCAATGACAAAGACTTACGCCAGATGCGCGGCGATGATATTGGTATCATTTTCCAAGAGCCACTTACATCGCTTAACCCGCTACATACAATTGAGAAACAAATCGGCGAAGTGCTACGCCTACATGATAGCCTTGAGGGAAGCGCCCTTAAAGCGCGGATAAAAGAATTGCTCGACATGGTGCAATTGCCGCGCATGAAAGACCGCATGAGCGCCTATCCGCATGAATTATCTGGCGGGCAGCGCCAACGTATTATGATTGCGATTGCTCTTGCCAATAAACCCGACCTGCTAATCGCCGATGAACCAACCACCGCTTTGGATGTCACCGTTCAAGCACAAATATTAGACTTGCTCGCGGAATTACAAAAAGACCTTGGCATGGCGATGCTACTCATTACCCACGACTTACCCGTAGTACAAAAATACACCCGCCATGTTAGCGTCATGCAGCATGGCCATATTATCGAGAGCAATGAAACGGCAAAAATTTTTGATGCGCCTACGCATGATTACACCAAGAAGCTGATAAATTCCGTCCCCTCTGGCAGTGCGCATCCGCGCGACCCGAATAAGCCGCATGGCATATTAGCCGAAGCGAAAAACATGAAAATCTATTTCCCGCTTCACAAAACGATTTTCGGAAAACCCAAGAGTTTTGTTAAGGCCGTCGACGATATTTCCTTCACATTAGAGCAAGGCGAAACCCTTGGCATTGTCGGAGAATCTGGCTCTGGCAAAACGACGCTTGGCCTTGGCGTATTGCGCCTGATTAAGGCGGAAGGAAGCATTATTTTTTGCGGCAAAGACGTTACAAAATTAAATACCAAAGAGCTGCGTAAAATGCGCGAAGACATGCAAATTGTATTTCAAGACCCTTTTGGCTCGCTCTCCCCACGCATGAGCGTCGGGCAGATTATCGCTGAAGGTTTAAAAATCCATCAGCCCAAAATGAACAAAAAAGAACGCGACGCTGCCGTTATCGCCGCGCTTAATGAAGTGGAGCTTGATCCAGAAACGCGCCACCGCTTCCCCCATGAATTTTCAGGCGGACAGCGCCAGCGCATTTCCATCGCCCGCGCCCTTGTGTTAAAACCAAAATTATTAGTGCTTGATGAACCAACATCTGCGCTTGATGTTTCTATCCAGTCACAAGTCATCGACTTACTGCGCAAGCTACAAACCACGCATAACCTATCTTACATCTTCATCAGCCATGATTTACGCGTTGTGCGCGCCCTATCGCACCGTATCATCGTCATGAAAAATGGCAAGGTCGTCGAAACCGGCAATGCCGAAGATGTATTTAAAGCCCCGCAGCAAGAATACACGCAAGAACTGTTAAAAGCCGCGCTGTATTAAAGGAATAAAGATTATATTGCTGAAGGCTTTAAGGTTGCTTGGCATACTGGCGCAGCAGGGGCACGCGTTAAATCGCAGCTGCGCATATCCAATTCGTCATCAACAATTTTTGGCATGCGTTTATTAATATTACCCTCGACATAAGCCAAGTAGCTGTCAATTACTTCAGTGCTATATGCGCCTTTGGTGTTAAATTCGCCAACGAGTGATTTTTGCCACAGTTTATTATTATAGCCGTGTGGCATCAAATCAAAATCATCACGTGATACATCTATATCCATAGCATGAAGCATTGAGCGCGTGACGGCATTACAATTCTGTCGCCCCCCATCCATTATCGATATTGGCGTATAGAAAATATCAAGCTCATTTATTTTACGGCCAATCGCGCAGCCATCCAGCCACTCCGTCATAACATCATGCTTGTCACCAACCATTACCGTTCGCATTGTCTCCGCCATGTTAGAACGCCATGGACCATTAGCATTTACAGCTTTTAAACGTGAGAAATGTTTATCAACCTCTAAATAGCGGCACGCATTCTCAAAATCAGCGAGTAAATTAACAGAACTTGCAATCACGCCCATATAGCTTTGCACCGACTGGCCATTATGCATTAATCTATTAGTGTGCGGATGGTAAGTTGTACCATGTAATTCCGAAACAACTTCATTGTCAGGGTTAACTAACGCCAAAAATGAATGGCAAGTATCCTTACCAAACACCATGCGGTCTATAGACCCCAGATCCATATTTTGTTCAGCTAAAACTATGCGCCATTTTCCTGTCATGCATATAACATACCAGGAATAATATAGTTATGTCAAATATGATCATCGCGCACAGCATAAATAAATTTGCCCTCCTCGATATATTTCATTCAATAGCTCGCTGAAATAGGCAAAAAAAAAGCCAACAACATCGTTGGCTTTTTCAAAATTATCTATTTTATAAACCTACTTAGGAGATATAGCTCCAACGCCAGTACCTGGGATTGGCCCCGGCACAAAAGGTTCTCCAACTTTGTCATTATCACGTAATAGCTGTAAATAATACGCTTGTATCAACTGACCTTCTGGAATGCCAGCCTTCTTAAGCTCTTCTAGGGCCTTGGCTGTAACCGCGGCTTGTTTAGCTGTAATAGCCACAGACTGGTCAGCGACCTGCCCTTGCACTTTTAGAAGATCTAACTTTCGCTCCTCTGATACAATTTTTTCCAAATCATCATTTGCTTTATCCGAAAGCCCAACACCTGATGGGAGAACATCATCAATAACAATATAGTCATGGCCTCTTTCAACAAGAATATCACGTAACCGTTTAGCAATTTGCTGCCCTAGATCAGTTACATTCTCATTGATCTTTGATGTTTCAACCGTTTTATATACATCAATAGCTGCCGGCACGGTATATTTTTCAATATATGGCGCTAAATCCTCGATTTCGTCCGCTTTCCATTTTGTATAGATACGCCCGAAATCCTCAACCTCATTATCGACATGCCACATAACTTCGAAGTTACCGTATATACGCGCTTTTTCTTTTGTGCGAATGGTTACTTCATCCTCTTCAGTTGCACCAACTGTTGATTTTTGAACAAATTTTGGTAACTGAATATATTCAACATGAGGCAACATTGCACTTGGATAAACACCTTCCTGCACCTGATCATCAACAAGTTTACCACGTACAATTTTCAGACCTGCTTCGCGCTCTGTAATGCGTGGAGAGATTGCGTATGTTAGTGCGGATGCAGCCATAAATCCTGCCATTGCATAGCCGCCAAGCTTTTTATAATTACTCATTAATTTTTCCTCTATATTAATACACCGTTAACTGAAACTTCAAGTAACATACAGACCACCAACGATTATGTCAAATAAAAATGCAGCTAAGTCTAAATAAATTTGCATTCCCGAATATATTTCGTTAAATAGGTCGCAGAATAAACAAGGATGAAGCATATGAGCATTGAACAAAAACCTATACATGTTATTGGCGGCGGGTTAGCCGGAACGGAAGCTGCGTGGCAAATCGCGTCAATGGGCGTGCCTGTTGTGCTGCATGAAATGCGCCCAGTGCGCGGTACGGATGCGCATAAGACTGATGGTCTGGCAGAGCTTGTTTGTTCAAATTCATTTCGCTCAGACGACGCGGAATATAATGCGGTTGGCGTTTTACATGCAGAAATGCGCCATTTAGGTTCGCTGATTATGCGCGAGGGCGATAAAGCCGCCGTCCCTGCTGGCGGCGCTTTGGCGGTTGACCGTGATGTGTTTTCTGATGGGGTAACGGCGGCGCTTGAAGCGCACCCACTTATATCCATCTCTCGTGAAGAAATTACAGCGCTTCCCAGTGAGGACATGGGGCGCGTTATTATTGCCACTGGCCCATTAACATCGGGCGCATTGGCAGAGGCGATCCGCGCGGAAACAGGTGAAGACTCCCTCGCCTTTTTTGATGCGATTGCACCGATTGTCGAAACCGACAGCATTGATATGGACGTTGCATGGTACCAATCCCGCTATGATAAATCAGGTCCTGCAGGTACAGGCAAAGACTATATTAACTGCCCCATGAATAAGGAACAGTATTTTGCCTTTATAGATGCGCTATGCACGGCAGAATACCTCGACTTTAAACAATGGGAAAAAGACACGCCTTATTTTGAAGGCTGTATGCCTGTGGAAGTGATGGCATCACGCGGCGTTGAAACATTGCGCTTTGGTCCAATGAAGCCAGTTGGCCTGAACAACCCACATAAAAAAGAAGATGATTACGAACCATATGCCGTTGTACAGCTGCGCCAAGATAACGCGCTCGGCACGCTTTATAATATGGTTGGATTTCAGACAAAAATGAAATATGGCGAACAACTGCGTGTCTTTAAAACGATACCGGGTTTAGAAAACGCCGTATTTGCACGCCTTGGCGGGTTGCATCGTAATACGTTTATTAACTCACCGCTTGTCCTTGATGGCCAGCTACGCCTTAAAAAACGTCCGCATATTCGTTTTGCGGGGCAGATTACAGGCTGTGAAGGTTATGTGGAAAGCGCATCTATTGGCCTTATCGCTGGGCGTTTGGCTGCGGCGGAGCAGCTGGGCTTAGCGTTTGATACGCCGCCTCAAACCACGGCGCATGGCGCGTTAATTCACCACATTACAGGCGGCGCGGATGCAAAAACATTCCAGCCCATGAATGTGAATTTCGGCCTGATGGCACATATGGATGTACGTAATGAGCGCGGCAAATACGTCAAAGGCCGCGAAAAAAAGAAAGCCATGGCAGGACGCGCGCTTGAAGATTTAAGCAAATGGGCAGAAGAAAACGTAGCCGTCAGTAAGGCTGCCTAATAATCAAATAAACTAAAAAAAAGCCGCCATGCATTACACATGGCGGCATAGCCTTATTATCCATTAACAGGCGTATTCTTTATTTAAGCAGCAACGCTTTCTGTTGCTTTTTTAACGGCCTTGTTGACTTGGTCGTTAATTGGCTCAAAGCTATCAGTTGCGATTTTCACGCTAATCTCTGAAAGTTTTGTCGCGCTAGATACGATAGTATCAAAATGCTTTTGTGCAAGCTTGTTTTGAAGCTCTGTAAGTTCGTTTACGTCTTTACAAGCGATAATTGTTTTGAACGCTTCTTGGTTTTTATTGGCAATATCTTGCGCCAAAGCAACGGCTTCTTGGTTCATTTTTTCAACGCCTTTAGTCCAAATATTCATGGATTTTTGCATTGCTTCAAAAAGCTCTTTGCTACCCGCTGTTGCGTCTTTTGTAATTTTGTCAAAGTCATATGTCTTAGCTGTCATAATAGTCTCCATAAAATTAGTCGTTTGTTTTTTTGTTTCAGTGGTTTTACGCGGTTGTTTTTTCGCTGTGGTTTTCGCTGAAACCTTTGCTTTAACTTTAGGCTTAGTTTTCGCCTTTACCGTTTTTGCCTTTGGCGCAGCTTTCACTTTATCCGCGTCATTTGTAGACGCTGGCTTTTCTGCCGCCGTGGCTACAGGTAATTTTGTAACTTTATCATTTGAGGTACTCATAATTATCTCCTCGTCTTTAATATTCAAAAAATATATTTGCTGCATGTTATTCTAAAATAATAACCGATTTATTTTGCATTGCAACATATTCATTATCACACGGTTTTTATGGGCTGTCAAGAATTTTTGTGCGTTGCAACATATTGTCATATACTAATATTCCAGCGTATTATTTAAACACAATCACAAGCAACGCATAAGACAGAGGGAACTGCATACAGGGCAATGCAACACCCGACAAAACAAACAGGTTAGATAAAATGCAAAACAGTTATTTGGATAAACAGTATAAAAATATGCTATTATATATGAACGATATAGTTATGTGTATAATCACCATATTATATTTGTCCTTAAGGGGATCGGTAGCTACTATTGAAATCTAAGTTAAGAATCTATAATTCGGATAAGGAAGACTGTTAGTATATGGCGGCGCTAAGCAATATCAAAACATATCTTATTTTGTGCTTCGCGCTTTTATGTGCCGCTGGTTTTTTTGTGCCGCACGCACAGGCAAAAGCTAACCTGAAATATGCTTCCATTGTGATTGACGCAGACACAGGCGCAATCCTTTCTCAACGTTACGCCAATAAAAAGCTACACCCTGCTTCGCTGACCAAAGTCATGACATTAATGTTAACATTTGATGCCATTAAAGCGGGTAAAATCGGCCTTTATGATCGCGTTGTAATGTCACCTTACGCCGCGTCTATGGTGCCTAGTAAATTAGGCTTAAAACCCGGCGAAACCATCCGCGTAAAAGATGCCATCAATATTCTCGTCACAAAATCGGCCAATGACGTTGCTGTTGCGCTTGCTGAACATTTAGCAGGCACTGAATATCGCTTCGCACGCATGATGACTGCGAAAGCCCGCAGCATTGGCATGGCGAACACAACATTTAAAAATGCATCAGGCCTACATAATGACCGCCAGCTTAGCACCGCGCGCGACATGGCACAAATGGGGCGCGTTTTGATTAATAATTACAGCGATTATTACCCTTATTTTTCGCGTAAATCATTCCGCTACAAAGGCGTTACTTACAACAACCACAATAAATTAATGCGTACATATAAAGGTATGGATGGCCTAAAAACTGGCTACACATCTAAATCAGGCTTCAACCTTGTCGCATCGGCGGAGCGTGATGGTAGCCGTATTATTGGCGTTGTTTTTGGTGGACGCAGCGGGACGACACGTAATAACCATATGAAGGTTATCCTTGATCGCGGCTTTGCAAAAATGGATACGCTGCACCTCGCGCGCCTACGCGATATGCCGCACCCGAAGAAAAGATCGGCAGTTATATATGCCGCAGCCGGTAAAACAGCCCCAGAAAATAACATTGAACCGTCATCAGGCCACGCAATAGCAACAAACAGCCGCATGAATATAGCTTCTTCTTCTGACCATACATCATTATGGTCTGTACAAATTGGCGCATTTAAAAGCCGCGTCAAAACCGATAATCTATTACAGGATGCCGTCAAAGTGCTCCCCAAAGACCTCACTGGCGCTTACCCCATTATTGCGCCGCTGCGCACAGCGTCAAGCGGCTGGATGTTCCGTGCGCGGCTTGCCGGCCTCACACAAAGCCAAGCAAAAGATGCTTGCCGCTTTTTCAGGGACTGCCTTGTTGTTGGCCCGCGCCCATAAATAAGCCCATTAATAAATGTTCAGCACAAAAAATGCCCGTCAATAATAACGGGCATTTTGTTTATGTCTGTATTTTCTAGTGCTCGAAATCTGCGTCGCTTAGAAAGGCAATTCCATACCTGGTGGTAAGCCCATTTCCTGCATCGCTTTTTGTGTTTCCTCCGCCATGATCGTATCTGCTTTGGTACGCGCGTCATTTACGGCTGCTGCGATAAGGTCTTCCATGACTTCAGCTTCATCTTCTTTGATCAGTGATGTGTCAACGTTAAGGCTTGTCACCATGCCCTTACAGCTCATCGTTACCTTGACAAGGCCGCCGCCAGAACTGCCTTCAGCTTCCATTTGACCAACGCGGTCTTGAACTTCTTGCATTTTAGCCTGCATGTCTTGTGCTTGCTTCATCATTTTTTGAATATTCATCATCTATCCTATCCTTCATAATCTTCTTGTGGTTCGATAATATCTCTAATCTCAGCGCCAGGGAAAGCAGTTAGGATTTGTGATACTAATGGGTCTTCCATTACATCTTTCAGCCTTGCTTTAACTTTTTCCGCGGCTATTGTCGCCAGTGTTTTTTTGCCTTTGGCCATCTCACCAATACTAATGACCCAGTCACGATGCCCTGTAAGCTTACGTATTTCCGTTGTTAATTCACCGACAAAGCGCGGCGGGACATCTTCCTCTAAGGCAATCTCTAAACGGCGGCCCTTAAAAGAAATAAGATGTACATAATGAAAAATCTGTCCTGCAAGGATCATTTTTTTGTTCTGTTCAAACAGCGCAACAATATCTTCTAGCGTTTGCAAATTCCCATTTGCTACAATTTGCCCCTGCGTGGCGAGTTTCGTTTGCGTTGCCGCCTGCCCCGCGCCGTGCACATTGCTCTGTACCGCGCGCGCGCCTAAATATTCAGTTTTTTTTTGAGCCGCAGCGCTCATTTGGGTTGGATGCGCAGCCCCGCCGCCATCTCCGCCTAATGCGCCAGCTGCCAGTGCGCTACCATTTTTCTTCAGCTCTTCAAGCTGCTTCATCAAACGTTCAGGGTCTGGTAAATTCGCCGCATAGACAAGGCGAATGATAATCATTTCAAGCGCGGCCTGTGGGCGCGGCGCTTGCATGACATCTTGGTGGCCTGCCAATAATATTTGCCACGTTTTGGCGAGCGCAGGCAATGAAAGTTTACCCGCAATCTCATGTGCACGGCTGAGCTCACTTTCAGGGAAACGCCCTTTTAGATTCTCTGGATTTTTTGTTGTGTGTAGACGCGTTAACACGTGCCCCATATCAAGCATATCTTGCATCACAACCATCGGCTCAGCGCCTGCATTATAGAGGTCATCAAGAGTGTCTAATGCGTCTTCAGTTTGCCCAGTTACAGCAGCTTCAAACAAATCAAGAATACGTCCTTGGTCCGCAAGGCCGAGCATTGATTTTACTTGGTCTGCACTGACTGCGCCCTCAGCCATTGAAATCGCTTGATCGAGAATACTGAGCCCATCACGCGCAGAGCCGTCAGCCGCACGGGCAATCATTGCAAAAGCTTCATCGTCAACTTCCGCTTTTTCTTGGGCGCAAATATCTGAAAACAATTCAATTAATGTCGTCGGCTCAATACGGCGCAAATCAAAACGCTGACAGCGCGAAAGTACAGTCACTGGCACTTTGCGAATTTCTGTTGTCGCGAAAATGAATTTCACATGCTCTGGTGGTTCTTCCAATGTTTTCAGCAGCGCGTTAAACGCTGACTTCGAAAGCATATGAACCTCATCAATGATG
>MDTB01180885.1_pt1 | contig 17628 bp, 22 predicted proteins | sample 811161 | NCBI WGS metagenome assembly MDTB01 (sample SAMN05326650, study PRJNA326480) | marine metagenome | isolation source: seawater | place: Mediterranean Sea | collected 2009
ATTTCTAAATTAATATTTTGTGAAATAAACTTGAACTTATAATCTTATGCAAAATAGTTAAAGTCTAATATATGTTTATTATAAACAACATTATTTATAGCATTAAGTTTTTTTTGTTTAGCTGTTAATACATAGCAACATAATAAAGAAAATAATATTTTTTTACGTAAATTATAACTTAAGTCAATAAAGTTTAAGTTATTAGAAAAGAGATTTAAAATATAATAAAAACTAGTAAATATGTATATTTATCGATTTATACATAAATTTAAAAATTATAATTACCTAACTTTGATTCTGTTTCATATGATTTTAAAATTAATTTAGCTATTAATTTTTTATTAGAAATAGAAAGTCCTTTTAATTCCTCATCTAAGACACACTTGCTTTTATTTAAGGTTTTAGAAAACTCTGAGTTTTTCCCTAGCCATATTTGAATATCACTATTTAATAAGGATTCACTACTAGTACAAGCATAAGACTTAAAGCTAATTAAACTAAGAATAATTATTACAAACCTCATATTTTTTCCTTTCCTAATGATATTACATTTAAATTTACTAAATAATAGATTAATTAAGGTTATACTTTTGTTGCTGTAATAGTTTTATTCTGAAAATTTAAGCTAACTAAAGTTACATTTAATAAATTAAATTATTTGTTTTTCAGAAATTTTTCTATATTTACATCGTAATGATATAGTGCTTTATGCGCATCTGCTAAACCAGCTAGTTTACTCTTTTCATACTTACTTTTACAATATAGCAACCAAAATTTAACTCTTAATTCTGTTGGTAATATTAAAGTTTGCCTTTTATTTTTAGAATTAACCTTAGAGAAAAGCCATTTCTCTGCTATAGATTCATTTATAATTCTAGTTAAAGCAGTTCTTGATATATTTACTGTATTATTTAGAACCGATATAGAACAAGGAATATTTTCATAAAAATAAATAATTATATTTCTATGTATAATATATTTTTCAAAAGTAGAATAAATGTAGTTTAGAAATCTTTGATGCTTTTTCATTAACTCCTTATCTTTATTATACCAATCAAGATCTTTAATTTTATTTTTATAATACCCTTTTGTAAAATCCATACTTTCAGATTTAGCAATCTTTTTAGCATATTCTATCATTAAAAATTCTCTATAGTCTTCAGTCATAATTTTTTAATTTATATAAAAAATTTATAATTTTAAAAAAAATTATAAACATTTTTTTTCTAAACCTCCGGTATTTAAAATAAAATTATATATTTTCTTTAATCCTTTTTTATTTTTAATCTCTGTAAATGTCCATGGTCTTTTATTTCTCATTTTATTGGTATCTTTTTTCATAATATCTAAAGATGCTCCTACTACTTTTGATAAGTCAGCTTTATTAATCACTAAAAAGTCTGACTTAGTAATCCCTGGCCCTCCTTTTCTTGGTATTTTCTCACCTCCAGAAACATCAATCACATAAATTGTTAAATCCACTAATTCTGGACTAAAAGTTGCAGCTAAATTATCTCCTCCTGACTCTAAAAATAATATTTCTAATTTTGGAAATCTCTTATTCATTTTATCTATAGCAGAAATATTAATAGAAGCGTCTTCTCTTATAGCTGTATGAGGACATCCTCCTGTTTCAACCCCCATTATTCTATTATTACCAAGCACTCCTGATCTTAATAATATTTTTGCATCTTCTTTAGTATAGATATCATTAGTAATTGCACATATCTCATAATATTTTTTAAATTCTCTACATAACTCTATCAAAAGTGTTGTTTTTCCTGATCCAACTGGTCCTCCTATACCTACTTTTAACGGTCCATTATAGTTATTATTTGTTTTAGTCATGTTCTAAATATCCTAGTAAATTGATTTTCATGTTTCATTGATATAATGTCATTTACCCATCCACAATTTCCTATATCATTAAAGTTTTTTTTTAGAATATTTTTATATTCTTCTTCAATATATGTATTTAATGCAATTTGAATTTTTTGACCTTCGGTTTGTCCAAGAGGAATAAGTTTAATTCCTGCTGCTAATAAATTACATAGACTTGAATGCAAATAACAAATTAAAACATCTTCCATATTAATATTTTCTTGAACAGCTGCAACTGCATATGCTATAGGATAAACTAATTTTTTACTTATATATTTATGATTCCATGCATCTTCAGTTATTTTAATAAATGATTTTCCTTGTTCGTAATTTTCTATATATTTTTCATTAGATTGGTTCAAAGAAACAGCAAAATTATTTAAATCATTAATTTTATTATTTTCTTTTTTACTTGCTAACTTCCATGCTTCCAAAAGTATTAAAGCATCAGAATACAAGCTTCCATATTTAAGTAAATCATTTAGCCAATATTGAAGATCTTTTCCAGATTGTATTAATTTTGACTCAACTGCAAACTCTAGTCCGCTTGAAAAACAATAAGACCCTATTGGAAACGATTGGTTGTTCCATGTTAAAAGTTTTAATATTTTATTAAATTTTTTCATACTAATGCTTATGATAAGCCCCTAACACTGGAGTAAAAGATAGTTTTTCTTTAAAAACTCTAGCTCCTAATAATTTCAACATTTTACCGATTACTTCATCTCTTCTTATTAGAATATAATTTTTATGTATTTCTGCTGGAATATGTCTGTTACCTATATGCCACGCTAATACTAATAAATTATTTCTGGAACCTGCTTCTATTTTTAATACATCCTCAAGTTTGGCAATAACCTTTATTTTATATGAGTTAGATAAAATAAGTAGTGCTCCATTTTTCAAAAAAACTGTTTTTTTTTCATCTAATAAAAAAGGAATATTTTTCTTACTTATTAACTTTATTCTTCTTCTATTTCTATCTTGACAGTCTAACATAATCTCATCATTTTCTTTATATTTCCATCTACTATTATTAATTATTTTGATTACTCTATCCATTAATATAAGAAATATCTTTGTGTTAATGGTAAATTTGTAGCAGGTTCACAAATCAATTTTTCTCCGTTTGCTCTAACCTCATAAGTTTCTGAATCTACCTCAATATTAGGTTGAAAATTATTGTTAATCATAGATTTTTTTGAGATTTCACTTCTAGTATTTTTAACAGCAACTAATTGCTTTTCTAATTCAAAATTTTCTTTAATATTATTAGTTAATGAACTTTCTGAAACAAAAGTTACAGAATTATTAGTTAATGATCTTCCGTAAGCTCCAAACATATGTCTAAAATGAATAGGTTGAGGTGTTGGTATTGATGCATTAGGATCTCCCATTAAAGCCGAACTTATAGATCCGCCTATACATACCATATCTGGCTTAACTCCAAAAAATGCCCTATCCCAAATACAAAAATCTGCTCTTTTGCCTTCTTCTATAGACCCAACTGAATTGCTTATTCCATGAGCTATAGCAGGATTTATAGTATATTTTGCTATATATCTTTTTACTCTAAAGTTATCATTATTGGAAACCTCTTCGCTAAGACTTCCTCTTTGAATTTTCATTTTATGCGCTGTTTGCCAAGTTCTAGTAATAACTTCTCCGACCCTTCCCATTGCTTGACTATCAGAAGCAATAATTGAAAAAGCTCCCATATCATGTAATATATCTTCTGCTGCTATAGTCTCTTTTCTTATTCTACTTTCAGCAAATGCTATATCTTCAGGAACTTTTTTATCAAGATGATGACATACCATCAACATATCTAAATGTTCATCTATTGTATTAATAGTATATGGCATAGTAGGATTAGTTGATGATGGTATAACATTAGATAAACCACACAGTTTTATTATGTCGGGAGCATGTCCTCCTCCAGCTCCTTCAGTATGATATGCATGTATTGTTCTATTCTTAAAAGCTTTAATAGTATTTTCAACATAGCCAGATTCATTTAAAGTATCGGTATGTATCATTACCTGAATATCATGATCATCTGCTACCTCTAGTGCTTTATTTATACAAGCTGGTGTTGTCCCCCAATCTTCATGCAGTTTTAATGAGCATGCTCCTGCAATAATTTGTTCAACTAAAGGTTCTTCTAATGCTGAATTTCCTTTACCAGAAAAGCCTAAATTCATTGGAAATGCATCGGCTGATTGTAGCATGCGTTTTATATGCCACGGACCTGGCGTACAAGTAGTAGCAGTAGTGCCATGTGCAGGACCAGTACCTCCTCCTAGCATAGTTGTAATACCACTGGATAAAGCTTCATCTATTTGTTGAGGACAGATAAAATGAATGTGAGCATCAATACCTCCAGCAGTTAAAATTTTTCCTTCCGCAGCTATAACTTCAGTTCCTGGACCTATGATAATATCTATATTATCCTGAATATTTGGGTTACCAGCTTTCCCTATTTTACAAAATTTACCATTTGAAATTCCAACATCAGCTTTAATTATACCCCAATAATCTATTATAATTGCGTTAGTTATAACTGTATCTACTGCACCCTGCTTATTAGAAAATTGAGACTGCCCCATTCCATCTCTAATAACCTTTCCTCCACCAAATTTTACCTCGTCCCCATAAGAAGCAAAATCTTTTTCTATTTCTATAATTAAATCAGTATCTGCAAGTCTAACTTTATCTCCTACAGTAGGGCCATACATATCAGCATAAGATTTTTTATTTATTTTTTTTGTCATTTATTTTTATCGTAGTTATTAAACCCTAAAATATTTCTACTTCCTTTGTAATTAATTAAATCTACTATTTTTTTTTGTCCTGGCTCAAATCTAATAGAAGTACCTGAGGCTATATTAAGTCTTTTACCTTTGGCTTTTTTTCTATCAAATTTGAGAAAAGAGTTGACCTCTGCAAAATGATAATGACTTCCTACTTGAATAGGTCTATCTCCCTCATTTATAATTTCAATAGTGAAGACTTTACTTTTACTGTTTATTTCTAGACTTCCGTCTTGTATTAAATATTCGCCAGGTATCATATCATCTAACAGGGTTGTGAACAGTTACTAATTTTGTGCCATCTGGAAATGTGGCTTCAACTTGTACCTCATTAATCATTTCAGAAATTCCTTCCATTACTTGGTTTTTTTTTATTATTATTCCTCCACTTTCCATTAAATCCGATACTGATTTACCATCTCTAGCCCCTTCTACTATATGATCGCTTATTATCGCAACTACCTCTGGATAATTTAATTTTAGACCTCTACTAAGTCTTTTTTTTGCTACCTCCGCTGCTACCGATATTAATAATTTATCTTTTTCTCTAGGTGTTAATCTCATAAATTTTTAAAATCTCCATATTTTAGGTAAATTAAAATTTTTTCCAAATATTTCTATTAAATCATTGAGAAAATCTCTAATGTCCATTATATCTTTAGCTAAAATTTTTAATAATAATACTCCATTAACAACAGATGCTCCCAAAAAATATTTTGATTTATTAGCATAACTTAATATTTTTTTTTCATAAATCCGAATTTTCTTGCCTGTATAAACTATATTACAAAATATATTATTACCCTTTAAGACAAAAGATTTAAAAATTTTTTTATTTATATTTCCTTTTATTTTATTAAAATCACTATATAACAATTTATTATCTTTATATATTTGCCAGGCATCATCTAACTCACCACTATTTACTATTTCTCCCATTGCTTTTCTACCAAATATTAAGGTTTCTATACCTAGAAAATTAGAGTTGGTTTTTAAATCAATATTAATTCTTCTTCTTAGTTTACCCCCATTAAAAAAAATTGTTTCTAGAGGCATCCATGAAATAGATGAATTAGGGCCTACTATAATATTAGTATATGCATGTGCTAATAAATTTTTACAATTATAAATTTTTTCCATTGATTGAGTTGTGATATTTAAAGATATATCACTACCAATTTGTAAAGAATTTAAATTCAAATCTCCACTCGTTAATCCTCCAGCTGTATTTATAATAATTAATTCATCATTTAAATCATAATTATGAATTAACCTAGCTTTAAGATTTCCTTGTTCTCTATGAGTTAAAATCTTTACAAAACCATTATCATCTTTTTCAATTTTCAAACTTACATACCCAAGACACCTTTGATCTTTTAGAAGTTTTATATTTTCTTTAAGCTTAATTTCATATTCAGAATAAAAAGGTTCTGTTGTGGTTTCTTTTTCTAGAATATTACTTGAAAAAAATAAATTATTTATCAAAAGTTCAAAAAATTTAGAGTTTTTACTTTTTACTAAATTGTTCATTATCATTATATCCCTATATAGATAGTATATTTTTAATATTTTTTTCTCTCAGTATATTTACTTTACCAGATTTAAAAACTTTTCCTCTATCTATAATTACTACTTCATCTGCAATTTCCTTTGCAAAATCAAAGTATTGTTCAACTATAACTATAGTAGTTTTTTTTACCTTTTTAATGTAAAGAATTACATTCTTAATAATTTTTATTATAGAAGGTTGAATACCCTCTGTTGGTTCATCTAAAATGAGTATATTCGGATCCATTAATAATGCTCTTGCTATAGCAAGTTGTTGTTGTTGTCCTCCTGATAAATCACCGCCAAACCTGTCTAACATTTGATTCAAAATAGGAAATAAAGATAAAACTTCATTATCAATTTTATATTTATTTTTTTTAATAGATAAAGCTGTAAGTAAATTCTCTTTTACTGTCATACGAGGAAAGATCTCTCTGCCTTGAGGCACATAAGCTAAACCTAATTTAGCTCTTTCATAGGGCAATAATTTTTCTATATTTTTTCCATTAAAATTTATATTTCCCAGAGACGGTTTATGATGTCCCATTATAGTTTCAAGCAAGGTTGTTTTTCCCATTCCATTTTTTCCCATAATACATGTAATCATACCTTTTTTAGCATGTATATGTATATCTTTGAGAATTATAGAATTGGAAATTTTAACACTTAGATTTTTAATTTTTAACATATCTATCTTCCTAAATACACATCTATTACTTGTTGATTTTTTTTAATAGCATTCATGCTTCCTCTAGTTAAAACACTACCTTCATGCAAAACAATAACTTCTACACCTAATCTTTCTATAAAATTCATATCATGCTCCACTACTAATATCGTTCTATTTTTTGATATATTTTTTAATAAATCTGAAGTTTTTTTTGTTTCTGCTTCTGTCATTCCAGCTACGGGTTCATCAATCAATAATAAATCAGACCGTTGCATTAATAGCATTCCTATTTCTAACCACTGCTTCTCTCCATGTGAAAGGTTTTTTGCTATGAAATTCTTTTTTTTCTCTAAATTAATAATATCCATTATTTCTATTACATTGTTTATATCTTCTTTGTTTAATTTATATAATAGACAAGATAAGAAAGTTTTTTTTGTATTTAATGCTATACACAAGTTATCCCAAACAGAAATATTTTCTATGATTGTTGGTCTTTGGAATTTTCTTCCAATTCCTAAATTAGCTATTGCATGCTCAGAAAATTGACTAAGGTCATTGTTTTTAAAATATATTTCTCCATTATCTATTTTAGTTTTTCCTGTAATTACGTCCTGTAAGGTAGTTTTTCCCGCTCCATTAGGACCTATAATAGCAATCATTTGAGGTTTTTTTATTTTAAAGGTAAGAGAGTTTAATGCTTTAAACCCATCAAAGCTTACTGTTACATTTTTAATATCTAGAATATTTTTATTTTTTAACATAATATTTTTTTATTATTCTTTTTAAATCTATTAATCCGTTTGGCAAGTAAATGGTAACTAATATAAAAATTAACCCTAAAAAAATTATCCAAATTTCTGGAGAAATTATAGTTAAGTAAGATTTTAAAACATTAACAACTATTGCACCTATGATAGCTCCATATAAAAACCCTCTTCCTCCTAAAGCTACCCAAACTACAATTTCTATTGATTTAATTGGTGAAAATTCTCCAGGGTTAATAATACCTACTTGAGGTACATATAGTGCACCTGCAACGCCTGCTAATACTGCAGAAATAGTAAAAATAATTATTTTAAAAACAGTTGTATTATAACCTAAAAATCTCATTCTAGTTTCTCTATCTCTAATACCAACCAAAATATTTCCAATCTTTGATGATATAATAAGCCTACAAATTATAAAACCTAAAATTAACATAGTAGCAGAACAGATATATAATCCTCCCCTTGTTTCTTTAGAGCTAATATCTTTACCTAAAATATCCTTAAAATCAGTCAATCCATTATTTCCTCCAAATCCAAAATCATTTTGGAAAAAAGCTAACATAAGTGTAAAAACTAATGCTTGAGTTATGATAGAGAAATATACACCTGTTACCCTGCTTCCAAAAGCTAAAGCAGAAAAAACAAATGCTAATAAACCGGGAACTAAAATAACCATTAAAGATGCAAACAAAAAACTATCAAAGCCATACCAAAACCATGGGAGTTCTTCCCAATTTAAAAAAACCATAAAATCTGGTAGTTCTGAGTTACCGTAAACACCTCTATCCCCTATCTCTCTCATTAAATGCATACCCATCATATAGCCCCCCAGTCCAAAAAAAGCACCATGACCAAGTGATAAAATTCCTGTGTATCCCCAAATTAAATCTAAAGACAATGCTAATAAAGCAAAACATAAATATTTACCTAATAGACTAATTGTATAAGCACTAATATGAAATATATTTTCTTCTGGAGTATATACGTGAAGAATAGGAAGTAAAAAAATAGATATTGCTAATATCGTTATCAAATATTTTCCTATAGTGTCTCCTAATAGTATATTAATATAAGCTATTAAGGGTTTTTTATTTTTGATTAACTGTTTACTCATCAACCGTTCTTCCCTTCAAAGAAAATAATCCTTTTGGCCTAAACTGTATAAAAATTATTATAAATAATAGTATTAAAATTTTGCTTACTATTGCTCCAACATAAGGTTCCAGTAATTTATTTCCTATACCAAGACCAAATGCTCCTATAAAAGTACCAAATAAGCTACCTACTCCACCAAATACTACAACCATAAAGCTATCAATAATATAGTTTTGCCCTAAATTAGGGCCTACATTAGTAATTTGACTTAATGCTACGCCTGCTACGCCTGCTACGCCAGAACCAAATGCAAAAGTTAACATATCTATTTTTTTTGTATTGATACCCATTGCAGAAGCCATCTTTCTATTTTGGGTTACTGCTCGCATTTGCAAACCAAATATAGTCTTTTTTAAAATATAAATTACTATTAAAAAAACTAGTAAAGTGAATATAATTATAACCAATCTATTATTGGTTAATTCTAATCCACCTATTCTTGTAATACCTGACATCCATTCTGGAGAATAAACTGTTTTATTTAATGGTGAAAAAATACTTCTTACTATTTGTTGAAGAATAAGGCTTAAACCAAATGTAGCCAATAAAGTTTCAAGAGGCCTACCATATAAATTTTTTACAATAAGTCTTTCTACTAATATTCCAATTAAACCAGTAAAAAAAAATGCTACAGGAATAGAGATAATAATAGAAGCAGAAATATTACTAGGAATTATTTGTTGAACAACATATGCACAATAAGCTCCTAACATTATTAACTCTCCATGTGCCATATTAATTACTCCCACTACACCAAAAGTAATGGCCAAGCCTATGGCTGCTAGTAAGAGAACGGAACCCAAGGACAAACCAAAGAAAGTAGTTTTTATTATATTATTAAATTTAATATTTTTAAATGAAGCATCCAATGATTTATCAGCTTCAAATTTAATATTTTCAGATATAGATTTATCATTAATTATCTCTTTTAAAATATTAACAATATCATTATTAGTACTGCCAGATAAATTTTTAATAGCTTCTATTTTTTTTTCTTCACTTCCATACCTCACAATAATAGAGTTTTTTAAAAGATTAAGGCTTAGTATCAATTCTTTATCTTTTTCTTTTAATAAAAGTTCATCAATGATGATTAATATTTCATAATTGGCTACTTTAATTATATCAAAAACTGCTTGAACTTTTTGCTTAGTAGTTCCTGTTGATAATTGTAAGAGAGCAATTTTATTATTAAGAATATTTCTAATTTTATTATTAATTTTAATTTTTTTAAGTTTTCTTTTTTTTTCAATACCTAGTTCTGTTTTATTAAAGAAATCAAAGGTATTATATTTTCTTTCTATTATATCAACTAAAATTATTTTTTTGTCTGCTTTTCTAATAAAAAGCTTTCCATTTAAAATACTTTTTAATGTAAATAGAGATAAATCGGTTTTAATTTCTGCTATCTTTTCTATAGAAATAATTTTTTCATTAAAATTTTTAGTGTCTAATTCTAAAATATATTCTTTTAACTTATCACTTTCTGCAAATACATAATTAAAATTAGTACAAACCAATAGTATATAAAAAAAATTTATAATAGATTTCAATTTAAACACTTTAAAAAAAAGGTCTTAATAATAAAAATTAAGACCTTTAAAGTTAAGAATTACTCGTAATTCTGACCAGAACACTTACCAGTATCTATATTATAATTTCCACATTTTACTGGAGCAGTCCAATCGGCTACAATTCTCGCACTGTCAGGAAGGTAGTCAGTCCATGCATCTCCTATAACTCCTCCTGAAGTTGACCAAACAATATCAAACTGTCCATCTGCCTGAATTTCTCCAATTAGTACTGGCTTTGTTAAATGATGATTAGTATTCATAACAGCTGTCCCCCCAGTTAAATTAGGGACTGTTATTCCATACATAGCTTCTCTAACCATATCAACCTCAGTCGTTCCAGCTTTCTCAACTGCTTTTACCCACATATCAAAACCTATTACATGAGCTTCCATTGGATCATTAGTAACTCGCTTGTCATCTTTAATAAATTTTAACCAATCCTCGATAAAAGCATCATTAACATCACTTTCTGCACTCATAAAGTAATTCCATGCAGCTAGATGGCCTACCAAAGGAGAAGTATCAAAACCTGACAATTCTTCTTCTCCTACTGAAAAAGCAACTACCGGTATATCTTCAGCTTTTATGCCTTGGTTACCTAATTCTTTGTAAAAAGGTACATTTGCATCCCCATTTATAGTGGATACGACTGCAGTCTTTTCACCAGACATTCCAAACTTTTTTATATCAGATACAATAGTCTGCCAATCAGAATGACCAAATGGGGTATAATTAATCATAATATCATCAGCAGTTACTCCTATAACTTCTTTAAGATAACTTTCTAAAATTTTATTTGTTGTTCTAGGATAAACATAATCTGTACCAGCTAATACCCACTTTTTTACACCTTGGGCAACTAGATAATCAACTGCTGGTATAGCTTGCTGATTAGGAGCAGCCCCTGTATAAAATACGTTTTTAGAAGATTCTTCACCTTCATACTGAACAGGATAGAATAATAAACCATTTAATTCTTCAAAAACTGGTAATACTGATTTGCGTGAAACGGAAGTCCAGCAACCAAAAACAACATCTACTTTTTGTACCGATAACAATTCTTTTGCTTTTTCAGCAAACAATGGCCAATCAGATGCTGGGTCTACTACAACAGCTTCTAACTTTTTACCTAATAAACCACCTGCTTTATTCTGTTTTTCTATAAGCATTAAAATTGTATCTTTTAAAGTTGTTTCGGAAATTGCCATCGTACCAGATAATGAATGAAGAACACCTACTTTTATAGTATCAGCTTTTAAACTAAATAAATTTAAAAAAAATAAGCTAACCAAAAAGACTTTTAAAAATTTATACATTATTTTTCCTTTTTTAAATTAATAATAAAAAAAAAATAAAATAATCTTACACATAATGATATACCAATTAAGTGCATGTAATTTATATTTTAAAAAATATTAAACTCTTTTAATTAATTTAGATTATCTATTTATATACTCTTAGTTTTGCAAACTAAATAATTTAATATGTAAAGTTAAGTTGTATTTTATATTATTAGTAATTAAAATATATTTTTTTTATAAAGAATTACTTTATCATTTTTCTCCCTATTTAGTGTTTAGTAATTCTTTTTTTTATTTAAAAAAAGATTTTGAAGTTACATTGCATTTATGAAATTACTTATAACATTTTTATTAATATTTTCAGTCAGCCTTACAATTCATTCTGATGATCTTCAAATAGAAGTTATAGGAAAAACTACAAGACAAAATAGTATAGTTCTTCCTAACGGAAAAAAATATGTATCCTTTAGACATGAAGGAGGATTTAAAAGCACTTTAGCAAAATATGGTAGCTATTTTTGTGAGGGGTCAATTTTTTATAATAAAGAAAATTTGCTTGAAAACATGAATCTTTTTTGTGAACTTACTGATCAAAATGGAGATAAACAGTATACTACTGGAAAAAGAAAGGTAGGTTCAGAAGTTGATATTGCTTTAGGAAAAACTGTAATATTTGATGCTAGTGGTTTTTGGAAGAAATTTATTGGCTTAGAGTGTACTTATGTAATTGAATACGTTAATAATATACTTTTCTCTCCTCAAAAATGTAAAATGCCTGAATAAGTAGATTAAGTTTATAATACACTAAAGTTTGTTACAATCTATTGTATATAGAATTTCAAAATCTTTATTTTAATTTAGAAAGTGGTTTTATCATAATTATTTCTAAATCAAATATTTCTTAATATTAAGTATTTTTTTTAGTTTCCAATTTAATATTATAATTTTTTTTAATTATAATTTTAGTAACACTAAAATTATTTTTGTTAATGTAATGAACAATTATTTTTAATATAAACTTTATTATTTTAAATATATATTCTAAATATAATGTGATTATTTTGTCATTTCCATAAGAAAACAAAAGTATACAAAATAAATTACTAACTTAATTAATTTAAAATATTTATTTAAATATAATTGTATTATGATGATCGTAATTATTACAAAAAAAGTAATTATTATTTTAATAAATATTTAAATAAACTTTATTTATAATACTAACTGATCATAAATTAATTTTCAATAGTATATGATTTTGCAATAAGTTTAGCTATAATTTTTTTTTGTTCCTGGGGTAATGGCTTTAAAGCTTCTTCTAGCAGACATTTTCCTTGTTTATAGGTATCATAAAATTTAGATTTTTTTCCCATAAGCTTATTTGTATTTTCTGTATTTTCGCTATTAATAAAACTACAAGAAAGTGAAATTTTAGTAAAAAGTAAAATAATTGGTATTAATAATAAATATTTCATAATAACTCCTTTATTATTATATACGTCTAATTTTTTTTTTAGTTCATTTTCTTTTAAAAATAATTATTTTTTAATTATTTATGTATTCTCTCAAATATTTAGTTTCATAAGCATAATTTTCAATGATTCTATTCACTACGTCTCCTATTGAAACAACTCCTAATAATTTATTTTCTTCAATAATTGGTATATGCCTGATTTTATTATTACTCATTATTTCCATTAATTCTTTAGAGGCTACATTCTTTTTACAAGATATTATTTTTTTTGTCATAACATCACTGACTTTAATATTATTATTATTTATAATTTTATCATGGTTTCTAATTAAATCTCTTTCTGAAACTATCCCTACAGGAAAAGCAGATTTAATATCAATTACTACTGCGCATCCTACTCTATTTTTATTAAGTATTTGAACTAAATCTTGAATAGAACTATTAACATACACAGTAATACTAGGTCTATTTATTAATTTTTGTATTAAAGTTTCTGTCATTGAATTATATTAAATAAAAGAAAACTTTCTTTTAATACTCTTACTTGTTTGTTTACTTTATATCCATTTTTTAATTTTCTCTGATGCCTTCTTAAAATTTTTCTTAGATTAAATATGGCTAAGTTTAAAGAATCATATGGAAGCTTTCCTTTTCCAGTAGCCTCATAACCTATATTTTTAGATAATATTATTTTTATTTTTACTTTATAATAATATTTTTTTTTAATTATATTAGAATTACAACTAATAGTTTTAACTGCATATTTATTAACTATTTCAGCAATTTTTTTTTTACAATAAAAAGAATAGTATTTTCCAATTTTAATATTTTGTCCTGAGACTTTTTTATAAAATTGAGAATTAATCATTATTTATATAATAACATATTTATGAGATATGTAAATATTTGTAAATTAAAAAAAAATTATTGTAATATTTTGTAAATTTTTATATAATTTACTAAATGTGTGCTTTTTATTGTTCACATTATAAAGCTAATAATCCCTGTCAATAAAGTCACTATAATATTAGAAAGGCAGGTGAAATATATTTGAACTTGGATAAAGATAGAGAAAAAAGGTTAGCTAATACAGGTAAATGGTTTGAACCAGGAATGAAAACAAAGACCAATTTATGGTCGGTAATAATATTGCCTGTAATTTTAATTATCAGTCTATTATTTACTGTTTTTATAGCTTTAAATTAGAACAAACCTTAAATATAATCTAAATAGGCAAAACTAAGTATGTTTTGTTAAGCGTCTAACTCTTTTTTAATTTTCTTACAATGATAATAAATAAATTCCTCTAAAACTTTTAAAAACCTCTCAATAATTTATTGAAGTTATAAACTGCCCATTTTGCCATTTTGATAGTCAGAAAATGCCTCATAAATCTCTTCTTTAGTATTCATGACAAAAGGTCCGTGAGCAACTATTGGCTCATCAATTGGTTCACCATTTAATATTAAACCTTCAAAATTTTCAGAAGCTGTAAAATTAATCTCACTACCTTCACGTTCAAAAATTAAAATATTTTTATCTTTAAAAATTTTATTTTCTATTTTAAGCTCCCCTGCCATTATTAATATTACCGTATTAGTCCCATTCTTAAAGTTTAAAGATATACTTTTAGATGTTTTACTAAAAATATCGTACAAATTTATTTTAGTAAATGTTGAAGAAGGTCCTTTATTACCTTCAAAAGCTCCTGCTATAACTCTTAACTTTGTACCACTAGCCAAAGCTATAGATGGAATATTTTCATTTTTAATTTCTTGATATTTTGGTTGTGTCATTTTATTTTTTTTTGGTAAATTAATCCATAACTGAACCATTTCAAAAATTCCTCCCTTTTTTGAAAATTCAACTGAATGAAATTCATCATGTACTACTCCCTTTCCAGCAGTCATCCATTGAATATCTCCAGGTTTTATAACACCTCCCCCTCCAGAAGAGTCTCTATGTTCAACCTCACCTTGATATGCAAATGTAACTGTTTCTATTCCTCTATGAGGGTGTTCTCCTACTCCTCTTCTTTGATTAGTAGTAGAAAATTCCTTTGGTGACGCGTAATCTAGAAGCAGAAAAGGACTTATAAATTTGTTAAGTTGCTCTGATGGTCTTAATAATCCATAAACATGAAAGCCATCACCTACCCAATGCTTTTGATTAGCAGTATAAGTAAACTTTATTTTTTTTGCTTCTTTCATAATAATCTCTTTAACATTTCTATAAATTTCTAATAAAAATTTGTTTAGTTATTTTTGATATTATTCTAAAATTATTAAATTTACTATTAAAGTTATTTTTAAATGCTCTCTGTAAACTCTTATTTAGTTGCTAATAGGAAAATATAAAATAAGATAAACAAATGAAAAGATTTAACGATATTATATTAAAAATAGCTAATAAAATACATTCTCAACTTTCTGGATTTGAAGAAAAATATTATCAGTCAGCTTTAGGTATTGAATTCAGAAAAAAAAAAAATAGATTTTATGCGAGAAGCAGGACTTGAATTATTTTATGAAGATTATCCTCTAGGATTGCATGAATTAGATTTTTTAATAACACCTTGTTATGATCTAAAAGAGCCGTTAATCATAGAAACTAAAGTTGGATCTACTATTTCCGACAGCCATAGACAACAACTTAAAAACTATCTTAGATCTGCTTCGAAAAATAAAAATGTTATTATTAAAAATATAGAAATAGGAATGATATTAAATTTTAATAACACTGAACAAATAACTAAAGGTCTAAGAAAGAAAAAAGAAACTAAAGATATTGAGATAGAAGTTTGGAAGTAAAAAAAAAATAAATTTTTAAAATTATTTTAAATAAACTAAATAAAATAAATAGTGTTGTAAATTATTATTCTAATCCCCATATATTTATTATGGATGCCATAACGGGTCCTGTTAATAACTTTGCTTAACTTAACAAGGAGGTTTATATGACAAACGCATTAACTATTTTTAATCAATTAAGACCACATACAATTGGGTATGATAATATCTTTGATCATTTCAACGATATGTTTGAAAGTTCAGGCTTACAAACCAACTACCCACCTTATGATATCATAAAGCAAGATGATACTAAATATGATATTCAAGTAGCTCTAGCCGGATATAGTAAGGAAGACATTACAGTTGAGGTGAAAGAAAATACTCTTTCAATAAAATCTGTAAAGCAGCAAGAAGATGATAATGTTGAAGTTCTTCACAAAGGTATCTCAAAAAGATACTTTGAAAGACATTTCACAATAGCAGATGATGTCAAAGTAAACAGTGCAGAATTGAAAAACGGTTTATTAATAGTTTCTTTGGAAAGGATTGTACCTGAACAGAAGAAACCAAGAACAATAAAAATTAATTAACCATAATGATTAGTTAGTGCTAGGCAAGTAAATGGTCTAGCACTTCTTTAAATAATGATCATCTAAACTAAAATTTGTTAACTTATATACGGTTTACTATGTTTTAAAGTTTTAGTTTTTTTATAAGTAATATTTTTTTTAATAAAAGATAAATAACACGATAATATTTATTCTTTTTTAACTATAATTTCTTTGTTTATTTCTTTTATTTTGAAAGATTGATTTTTACCATCAGTCCACTTTATTAAGACTTCTAAATCTTTTTCACCTTTTCTGATGCCAAAGTGAGCTACTGGTTCCATTTGACACAAATATCCTGAACCCGCGTCAATTGTTTTAGCATGTGTTCTCAAGTTAGACTTTAAAATAACTGTCGCCCCTCTAGCAGGCGCATTATAGCTTGTAACAGGTTTAATTCTTAAATATGAAAAATCAGCTTTTATATTCGCTTTAAAGAGATTCAATGATTGTTTAAAACTTTCCCCATTACTTATTAACAGTTCTAAAATACCATCTTTATCAATATCAGCTACCGCTGCTCCTGTCCCAAATCCATTAGAGAGAGCAGCATTTTTAAGAACTATTTTTTCTAAAAGCCCATTTTCCCTTATCTTAAATAACTTATTAGACTGTCCAATATTATTTATAAAAATTTCATCAAAACCATCATTATCAAAATCAGCTGAAATTATTGTACGAACTTTTGACGGTCTATTAAACGATAAGTCCATTAAATCTAAATATTTATTTTTTCTCAGAACATAAAGTCTATGATAACCCTGCCAGTTTCCTGATATAACATCCAACTTACCTCTATATAATAAATCTGACAATACTGTACCCCTTCCATTCTGATATTTATCTTCTACTCCATACCTTTTTGCTACATCTATAAACTTATTGTTTATATTTTTATACAAAAAATTAGCACCTCTCTCATTAGAAGCAAATATATCCATTTTTTCTGATAGTATATGTCCTGCTACTACTGCTCTGCCTCCTGTTATTTTATCTAAATTTAACTTGGGTGCCTCATCAATAATTTTCTTTCCATTTATTG
>MDTB01172689.1_pt1 | contig 17625 bp, 13 predicted proteins | sample 811161 | NCBI WGS metagenome assembly MDTB01 (sample SAMN05326650, study PRJNA326480) | marine metagenome | isolation source: seawater | place: Mediterranean Sea | collected 2009
CAAATTTAGGGCTTATCACTTTGCAATCAAAGTTTTATCATATAGCATATTTCCTCTTTTTCTTCGGACTAGGAATTATTCGCGCCCAAACTACAGCCTCTACTACCCTAACAGATGAAGTGTTACTGGACAGTATCTCAAAACCCGTAGAAAAAAAACCTTTGCTTTTGGCTGAAGTGGAATACAAAGCCAAAGATTGCGTCCAAATTGATCGAAAAAACAATAAACTCATTCTCTATAACGAAGCTGAACTTTACTACCAAGATATAGAGCTTCGTGCAGGGATTATCATATTAGATTATCAAACCAATGAGGTCAATGCTGGTAGAATAGAGCTCGATTCTACACTTGTACAATATCCCTTTTTTAAACAAGGTAGTAACGAAGTAAATCCAGACTCAATTCGATTTAATTTTGACACCCAAAAAGCCTTGATCTGGAATTCCAAATCAGGTCAAAATGGAATGGATATTTTCGCTGCTTTGACAAAAAAACAAAATGATTCGGTCTATTTTATCAAAGATGCTCGAGTCAGTACTGCAGGTAAATTGATTGGAGGTGAAGATGAGGGAATTGATTACTATTTCAAAGTTCGGAAGGGTAAAATTATTCCTGGTGGGAAAATTATTTCTGGACTAACCAATATGTTTATAGCGGACGTACCCACACCGGTAGGGCTTCCATTTGCCTATTTTCCATCTTCACAAACCAAAGAATCAGGTTTTATCATTCCTTCCATAGGAGAAAGTAATTTAAGAGGATACTATATTCAAAATGGCGGTTATTATTTGGGGTTATCAGATTATTTTGACCTTACGATAATTGCGGATTATTACACCAACGGGAGCTATGGTTTTCGAGGAGACTCTCAATACAATGTGCGCTACAAATACAGGGGGACGTTCAGCTTTAGGTATGAAAACCTCATCAATGAAGCGAGGGGGCTTCCAGAATACTCTAAATCAACCGTTTTTAACGTCCGTTGGAACCATAGTAAGGATCCGAAATCAAGTCCTAACTCAACCTTTTCGGCCTCAGTAAACTTCGGGAGTAGTGATTATTACAGGCAATCTGTTAATCAGTTAAACTCTCCAAACTTTCTAAACAACAATTTGAGCTCCTCCATTTCATATTCCAAGTCATTTCCTGAATACCCTCGAGTTAATATATCCCTTACTACTGCGATGTCGCAAAACTCACAATCGAAGTCCGTCAATTTAACACTCCCTACTTTTCAAGCCAATATGGAGCGGATCTACCCTTTTGCACCAAAGGTAGGGGCTAAAAAAGGACTCTTTCAAAACATCAACTTCCAATATACTAGTAGAGCAGAAAATAGAATCATAACCACAGAAGAGGCACTTTTTGGGCCCAGCATGTTTGATAATTCAAAAATGGGGATGAAACACACTATTCCTTTAAGCACAAACTTTAAACTATTTAAATACCTCAGCATGTCTGCAAGTGCAAACTACGATGAAGTATGGACACAAAATACAGTTCGCTTTTCAGATTATGATCCTGAATTGGGAAGAGCAGTGAAAGACACCATCAATAATATTGGTACTTTTAGACAATACAGCTTAAGTGCTTCCCTAGGTACTACTGTTTATGGAACATTCAATTTTGGAGAGGATAAGAAAATTCAGTCCATACGTCATACCATTAGGCCAGCGATCAGCTATACAAACAAGCCCAGCTTTGAAAGATATTACGATACCTATATCGTTGATGCGGACGGAAACTCAGCTGAATATACACGCTATCAGAATAGCTTATTCGGAATCCCATCCAAAGCATTATCCAACAGTATGGGTATCAGTATTGGAAATAATTTTGAAGCCAAAGTTCGAGACAAGGACTCTACTGCAACAGGGCCAAAAAAGATAGTTTTACTCAATAACCTAAATATATCGACCTCACATAACTTTGCTGCTGATTCACTTCGATGGAGTCCTTTGCGAATGTCTTCTGGTTTTTCACTTCTACAAGGAAAAATGAGCATTAATTTTGGTAGCACCTTTGATCCTTATGCTTTGGACGAAAACAAAGTCCGTGTCAATAAGTTCAATATCGCTAACGGTGGAGGGTTGTTGCGTTTGACTAGTGCCAATATCAATATGAATTATTCATTTTCTAGTACCCAATTGGAAGGCAATAGAGAGGAGGGAGAAGAAGATTTAGAACAAAGAAATCAAAGAGAGGCAACCTCTAGCGGTGGTCGAGATGATGATTTATTTGGTCGGGCAGAAGACTTTACAGATCGGCGAATGAACGATGCCGAGAATACTGACCCCGCACCTACCTACCCCAGTTATCGCACAAAAATACCCTGGGATTTAAAGATTGCCTATTCACTAACCTATAATAATTCTAGAGGGCAACGAGATTTTAGCAATAATTCGTTGATGTTCTCAGGAAATGTTGATTTGACTCCTAAATGGAAAGTTGGGGTTTCCTCTGGGTATGATTTTAAAGGACAAGGATTTACTTATACTCAATTGCGTTTTAATAGGGATTTAAATAGTTGGCGTCTTAATTTTAGTTGGGTTCCTTTCAGTGATAGGGCATCATGGAACTTTTTTATAGGGATCAAATCAGACTTGCTCAGTGACATTAAATACGAAAAACAAAGCTTACCCAACAGAAGGTAGCTGTCATCTATGATTTTTATTAACTTGTAATAAATATATCTAAGTGAAAAAAAAGATCATTACTACACTCAATGCACCCCCACCATTAGGGCCTTACAATCAAGCAGTTAAAGCTGGAAATACCCTTTATATTTCTGGGCAAATACCGATTATTGCGAAAAATATGGAATTGTTTAGCGGAACCATAAAAGAGGAAACTCAACTCGTAATGCAACATTTGGAAGCCATATTGGATGCAGCTGAAATGAATTTTAGTCAGGTGGTAAAAGCATCCATTTTTTTAGATGATATGGAGAATTTTGGCCAGGTCAATGAAGTGTATGGAAGCTATTTCGACAATGATACCGCACCAGCTAGAGAAACCGTTGCAGTGAAAACACTTCCAAAATCAGTACGTATTGAAATATCAATGATTGCGGTTGACTAAGCCTCCGTGTCAATACGATTTTTATGGTATTTCACCAATTCGTCTATAGGACGTTGGACGATTCTACCCATAGTGAGTCGTTTTAAGGCGAGTGCTTTTTCAATTTCTTCTTTTAAATAATATGAAATTGATCCTATAAAGTGAATTGGGATATCCTTAGCATTATCGAATTGTAGAATTTGATGATTGATAAATCGCTCAAGACCCTTTGCAATGATATCTTGAAACACTTCATTCTTTTTGTGTTTTATTAAAAATCTTGAAAAAGTAGCCAAGTAGGTATTGGGATTTTCACGTCTGTAAATATTCTCTTTAATCGTATCAGGTGTAAGGTCGTATTCTTGCTCAAAATCTTTAGCCAAATCTTCTGACATTGTCTTAAAATAGTAACTGCGAATAAGCTGCTTACCGTAAAAATTTCCGCTGGCTTCATCCATCAAAATATAACCCAAAGAAGTTACTCTTTGCTCTATATCTTTACCGTCAAAATAGGTGCAATTTGAACCAGTCCCCAATATGCAGACAATGGACTTTTCACCTATGTCTGCAGCGGCATAGACCGCTGCATAGGTGTCTTCTTTAATGATGATTTTACTGCTGGTAAAAATCTCTTCAAAAACACGACGAATTCTTCTCTGAGGGGAATCAACTCCACAGCCAGCTCCGTAAAAATAGAGGTGACTTACCTTCTTTCGATTCTGATATAAATCGAAATTATTAATGATCCGTTCTTTTAGAATGGCACTTGATAGTACTTGGGGGTTTAGACCCAAGGTTTGTGTAGAAAAAATGGTCTCTCCATTTGCATCTACAGCAATCCAATCTGTTTTTGTAGAACCACTGTCAACTACTAAAATCATGAATAAATGAGATTAGAGTTGATTGACGTATTTAGCTAAATCAATAAGCTTGTTTGAATAACCACACTCGTTGTCATACCAAGAAATGATCTTGAAAAAGCGAGGATTTAATTCCATACCTGCTCCAGCGTCAAAAATCGAAGTTCTGATATCACCTACAAAGTCTTGAGAAACTACACCTTCTTCTGTATAACCTAATATATTTTTCATATCAGTATCTGCATGCTTTTTCATCACGCTTTTGATTTCCTCATAAGAAGTATCTTTTTCCAGTCTAACAGTTAAATCTACTACAGAAACGTTTGCTGTGGGAACTCTAAAAGCCATACCAGTAAGCTTACCTACTAAAGAAGGAATTACTTTAGTTACAGCTTTCGCAGCACCTGTTGATGCAGGCATGATATTAATTAAGGCACTTCGACCTCCTCTAAAGTCTTTTTTAGAAGGTCCGTCAACTGTAAATTGGGTTGCGGTTGTAGCGTGAACTGTGGTCATTAAGCCTTCGGCAATTCCAAAGTTATCATTCAATACTTTTGCTACAGGAGCCAAGCAGTTGGTTGTACATGAGGCGTTTGAAACAATAGTTTGTGAAGCCACAGCCTCGTTGTGATTAACTCCCATGACAAACATTGGAGCGTCTGCAGAGGGTGCAGAAATCACAACCTTTTTAGCTCCTCCATCAATATGGGCTTGTGCTTTTTCTAAGGTGGTAAAAATACCCGTACACTCAGCTACCAGGTCTGTATTCATTGTTCCCCAACCAATGGCTGAAGGATCGCGTTCAGCTGAAATACGGACAGCATGACCGTCAACAACCAAGTTATTACCGTTTATTTCTACTGTTCCATCGTATTTTCCGTGTACAGAATCATATTTCAATAAATAAGCTAAGTGTTCGATATCCAAAAGATCATTGATTCCCACTATGGTAACATCGTCTTGCTTCATTGCAGAGCGAAATACCAGTCTTCCTATTCTTCCAAATCCATTGATTCCAATTCTAATTGCCATTTTACTTTAGTTTAGTTGATTATTATTTGTTTAGTTAAATTGTTAATATATCCGAGACTCGGATTAAATCTTTATTAATTTCTGATTTTCCTTTAATCGCTTTTTCCAAGGGGCTAAAAATTATTTCCTCACTTTTCATTCCAACCATCATATTGGACTTGCCTTCGAGCAAAGCTTCTACTGCATAAACACCCATTCTAGAAGCGAGTACACGATCAAAACAAGATGGACTGCCTCCTCGTTGAATATGTCCTAAAACAGAAACTCTGACATCGTAGTAAGGCATATTTTTTTCTACGTATTCCGCAATTTCAAAAACATTTTTGCCTGTTTTGTCTCCTTCAGCGACTACTACAATACTCGATGATTTACCAGATTTTTCACTTCTTTTTAATGAATCGAGTAAGCGGTCGAGTCCCATGTCCTCTTCCGGAATCAATACTTCCTCGGCACCAGCACCAATACCCGTATTCAAAGCGATATGACCTGCATCTCTTCCCATTACCTCCACAAAAAAGAGTCGGTTATGAGAAATTGCGGTATCTCTGATTTTATCTATCGCTTCTATTACGGTATTTAGAGCTGTATCGTAACCGATGGTATGAGAAGATCCAAAAATATCATTATCAATCGTACCGGGTATTCCTATTACTGGAATATTGAACTCCAACTGAAAGATCATTGCTCCAGTAAAAGAACCGTCACCACCGATAACTACTAGGGCCTCAATTCCGTGTTTCTGGATTGTTTCAAAAGCAGTTTGTCTACCTTCTTTAGTTCTGAATTCTAAACAGCGTGCAGATTTTAAAACTGTTCCCCCTTTGTTAATGATGTTGTTTACACTTCGTGCGTTCATCACCTTTACCTTATTATCGATAAGTCCTTGATAACCTTGATAGATACCTACACATTCTATTTTGTGGTAGGCGGCAGTTCTCACCACAGCTCTAAGGGCGGCGTTCATTCCAGGGGCATCTCCCCCTGAGGTCAATACACCGATTTTTTTAATACTCGTACCCATTCAATTGATTTCACGCCAAATTTAAACATTATATCAACAGCAGACTAACTAGTGAAGAAATTTTACAAAATTGAAATGGAATGTTATAATTTAGTTTTTTTGACAAATCGAACAGGGCTTTCAGCTGCTTGATTTTTCCCATTCTGTTCAGTTTTATTTTGGACGGATTGACTTGCTACAACCTTCTGAATAAGTTCTTTAAATGTATTGAAATCAACATCATAAGAAAGTCCTACCCCTTGGGTATATCCAAGCTCATCTCCAATGTATCGGAATTCGTTTTCTTTGTTAAACACTTTGGCTCTAAGAGAACCTTCATCATTAAGAATAAAATCAATTTGAATATTTCCTACGATCAAAGTTTGCTCAACACCTCCAACAGGAACACCTATTTTTCCATTCAGTAAAATACGGTCACTAATTTGAGTTGATAAAGTAAAACCCAACCGATCCTCTGTAGCAATATCCAATAGGGCACTTTTATCGCCTTGGAGGTAGTCGATACCAACCTTCAACTTGTCGTTTTCCTCACCTATGAGATTGCTGACGATATCCGATGCTTTTTGATAAAGGTTGTTTGTAATTCCCTGCATGGAGACACTTACTTCATTGATAAAGATTCCCTGTGAAAGTAGAGAAATAGCCTGTAACTGACTTCGCTGAGGATCTGCCAGACGGTAATTGATCTCAGAAGCCACTGTGCCGCTGGTGTTGGGAAAGTCAATCTCAAAAACAGGGTCATCAGGTTTTAATAGATTTCCTTGCAGTCGAATTAAAACTTCTGTAGGGATACTCTTATTAAAGTTTGGGTTATCCAACAGTAATGCGGGGTTGGCACCACCAGGAACATTGTAAACCGCTTCTAAATCCATTTGCGCTTCCAAGGGGTTGCCTTCCCAAACAATAGTTCCTCCTGGTTTTACATTGAATTTTTTATCGATAACACTTAAGTTTTTGAAATTATAAATCCCGTCATAAGTGATAAAATCGCCCCACATGTTGAATTTACCATTGGTGTTGATTTCCATAAAAAGGTTTCCCGCTCCTCTTCCACTCAAATAGCTCCCTGTTTCTTGATCGATAACAATTTCAATTGAGGCATCGTTGGTAACATCCAATTCAAAGTCCATCTCAATACCCCTAATTTCTTTTAATTCTTTGGATTCGGTATTGACATCTTCAACTCGCTGTGCGTTTTTATCAATAAAATTTACAAAACTATTATCGGATATACCATAGCTCTCTGCCCAAGGAATCTTTATTGAAGTTCCCTCCTCTGAAGTTCCCTGCATCGAAATGCTCAAGTTTCGAGTAGGTCCTGTAAGGCTTAAATTTCCATTTAAAAAACCTTGTCCAAAAAATAGAGATTCAGGTTTTTGTATCGTATTTAACAGCAGCATTCTATCAGATTCAATTTGCAAGTCTAAACTCCAATCCCTAAAGTTGACATGAGAAAAAGTTCCATCCATAAATGCAGACGTGCCCTCGGCTTGTTCTTTTAGATTAACCGCTCTAAACACAAAATCTTGATTAATTAGGTCGACTTGGGTGGCATCGGCCTTGTATAACAAATTGAGATAAGGGATTCCAATTTGCGCATCTTTAAGGTCAAGAATCCCATTGTGTTTTAGCTGATTTAATGGTCCCCATAAATTTACATTACCGGTTATAGCTCCTTTAATATTTTGTACAGCACCTCTCCCTAAAGGGGATAAAAAATCAAGGTTTAGATTATAAAAATCCAAGTCTAGATTAAGTGTTGGGTTCTCTAGACCTTGCCAAACTCCATTTCCAGACATTTGATTGTTAAATTCCTTTTTTAAGTTAAAATCAACTACATAGGTATTCAACTGAGTATTGCCATTAGAGTTTAGTTCAAATTGTCCCAACTGTTGTCCATTGATATTCCAATCAGCAACAGCGGCTGAAATATCTAACTGATTTTCACTTTGAGATCGGGTGATCGCAACTTTTAAATCTGCATTCCCTGACTGCCTGAAGACAGGACTGTTGGGGAGTAAATTTTCGAGTATAACATTATCAACATCCAAATTTAAATTAAATTGATTTTTATCCAAATAAGCTCCAGAGACCTCAATCAACTGATTTTCTGTAACTGCTAAAAGGTCGGTCAAAACAGTCTGCTTTGTCTTTGAATTGTAGCTCACTTTTTGATTGGGTGTATCGTCTGGATTCAATATCCAAGTTTCTTTACCTAAGGGAAATTTTGATTTTTTAAAACCAAAATAAGAGGTTCCGTCTTGACCCATTGTATGGTAAAAATTCAACTCAAAAGGAATCTGCTCTTTGGCTTCATTAGTAAATTCAGTTCGGAAGAATAAGGTGTCTTTAAGTTTGGTGCTAATCATATTAAAGGTTCTTCCTTTAATATATTCTTGAGTAATTCGGTCTACACTAAGAAAAGTATTGTAAATGGGATTCTTGGTATCAATTTGAAAATGAAGCTGTTCCAACTGCAAACTATTCCACCTTAGCAAAGGAGTATCGAGAGTTACATTGGATCTTTTAAGGTCAGAGGAAATATTCCCCTTAAGGCTTATGTTTTCAGAAATTGAAAACTCTGGATAAAGGGCATCTAAAAGTTTTTTGTAAATCTTAAGCTTAAAACTCAACTCCTGCCCTTTTTCTGGCTGCTTTTGAGGCAAAAACGGATAGGCTTGGTGAAGTGTTTGCTGAAATAGATTGACTAGTTCAGAGGTTTTAAAGACCCCATTGGCAACTCCTGAGATACAGTCAGTATTCAGTATACTGAGTTTTGTCTCACCTTGATCAAACTGTTGAGCTACAGTAATAGGATTTAAGCTTACTACCCCCTTTTCATTGGTGATTTGAGCAGCTGATATTTTGAACTCTCCTTCAATATCATCGAGCTTGTTTCCTTTAAAACCTCCTAAAATCACACCTTTGAATTCCCGCTTTCCTGCACCCAATTGGAGTCCAAGACGATTTATATCCCATTTAGAAATATTTGTCGCAGAAATGTACTGGGGGATGGAATCTGTAAAATCAAATCGCAGATCGCTTTTTAATTGTACGAGTTCATTTGAGACATTTAGCGTATTCAGTAATTGCTGATCCTTATAATTACCTTCTAGATTGATTTTATCTAAAGAAAATTTTGGGGTCTTAAGGTTTAAATCTTGAACCTCCCAACTGAGGTTTGGATTTTCTTTATTTTCTAAGTTGCCATCTAATTGAATATTTGCTCCCATGCTCATGGCACTTCTGGAAAGAGAAGGCAATAAAAACTGTATGGATTTTAAAGACGCTCTAAGCTCTAAAGTTTTATTGTCGAATTCTTTATCAATCAAACCCTGACCAAGTGTTCCCTGGCTGACTATGCTTCCCCATGCATTCTCAGAGTTCAACTCAAAAGCGATTGATTTATTTTGAGCAGTTAATACTCCTTGAAGCTGAATGGTGTCTCCAGCAAAATAGGGCTTGAATCTTTGGAGCTCATCTAATTCCTCAAATAGAGGCTCTGTATTCAAATGCGCATCAAACATGTCAAGCTGCCAGGACCTACTTTTTGAATTCAAAATGTTTTGCACCTCTAAATCACCATTAAAATCAAATTCTTTATGGTTGACTTTTATACCCTTGACTTCAAATGCATTAAGGCTTCCTTGGGCCACAAATTGAGCACTGATTAGACTTGAATCAGTCGACAATAAAGGAGTATCGCCAAATAGTTTTGGATCAATCAGACTGCTCTTAAGGTCAAAATCAAATTGTCCTTTATCGTTAAAATTTCGAAGACTATTGTCCTCTCCTTTTAAACTTAATGCTCCGTTTATTCGACTCTTATCGAAAGACAAACTCCATTCTTCTAAATGAAGATTTCCAGGGCTGTAAACTACGGCTGCATTGGTATTGATTTGCTTTTGGAAAGGCGATTGGAGTTTGCCTTCTAAGGCGTTCAATTGAAGTGTAAGGCTGTCGGCTGTAAAATTGAGGTATTCGGCTGAAATATCTAGGGAATCGACAAGTATGGGTTTACGGCTGGTGTTGAGGTCATTGTAACTAAATTTGGCGTCATGCAGATCCACCTGACCTACATTTAAAATCGCTTTATTCTGATTTTCACTTTCTCGTTTTAGTTTTTCAACAAGTACTTTTACCGAATGGGCTTCTTCGTCATTATATTTTTTAATGTTTAAATAAACACCTGTAATATCTAGACGGTTGAGATTAAAATCATTTTGTTGAAGTTTTTTAAAGTCTTGAAAAGAGGTTTGAATTTTTTGAATAAATGCAAGCGTATCGCTATGGTGATCACCGATAAAAATATCTGTCAATTCGAGTTTACCGTTCCACTGCAGTCTGATTTTATCAAAAGTAATTTCTTGATTAGTGGCCTCTTTAAAATTTTGAGTAAACTGTTTTAAAATCCCAGATTGAACCCATGAGGTAGAAATCAACAGCAATCCTGTCCCAAATATGAGCAAGATACTTCCCAGAAGGATTGCGATTATTTTATTCCTCTTTTTGATATGAATCGTTTATTTTTGTAACGCTTTATAAAACACTATGTTGTCCAATTCGGAACTTATTCTAGCTATTGAATCTTCTTGTGATGACACTGCTGCTGCTGTACTCAGGGGTCGTAAAGTACTTTCAAACTGCATAGCCAATCAGACGATTCACAAAGCTTATGGCGGAGTGGTGCCCGAACTTGCTTCTCGTGCGCATCAATCCAAAATTATTCCTGTTGTCCATCAAGCTTTGGCTCAAGCAAATATCGACAAAAATGACCTAACTGCAATTGCTTACACCCAAGGACCTGGTCTTCTGGGCTCGTTGCTTGTAGGGAGTACCTTTGCCAAATCTTTTGCACTTTCTTTAGAACTGCCCTTGATCCCGATCAATCATATGCAGGGGCATCTATTGGTTCATTTTATCGAAGAGGAAGGAATCCAAACCCCTAAATTTCCTTTTTTAGGAGTAACCGTTTCAGGTGGCCATACCCAACTCGTATTGGTAAAAAATCATTTTGAGATGGAAGTTCTTGGTACTACCCTCGACGATGCCATTGGCGAAGCTTTTGATAAATGTGGAAAGCGCATGGGTTTAGACTACCCCTCAGGAACACAAATTGACAAGCTTGCAAAAGAAGGCAATCCCTATAAATTTCAGTTTCCGATACCCAATATGAAAGGCTATGATGTCAGCTACAGTGGAGTAAAAACTGCATTTACCAATTTTATTCACAAGCAAAGCAGTAAAAATAAAAGTTTTATAAGCGATAACTTAAATGATCTCTGCGCTAGTTTACAATACACTTTGGTACAAATCATTCTCAATAAAATTGAAGAAGTAGTCAAAGCCTATGAATTGAATCAAATCGTAATTGGCGGTGGGGTTGCTGCAAACTCCGAATTGAGGAATCAATTAGCTGCAAGAGCGGAAAGTGAACAATGGCAAGTCTTTTTACCTCCTTTAAAGTACACAACTGATAATGCTGCAATGATTGGAATTGCTGCCTATTTTAAGCTTCAAAACCAAGAGTTTGGATCCCTTAGTGATGCGTCTTTATCTCGATTAAACTATTGATTATGATCTTATTTTATGATATTCATTTAGAGGATTCGCTATCAGACTTTTCTTTTTCTAAAGAAGAGAGCAAACATTTGTCCAAAGTTCTCAGAAAAAAAGCGGGAGACCCAATCACCATTACAAATGGAAAAGGGCTGGAATGGAATGGAGAATTAACCCATGTAGCATCTAACTCAGCCAGAGCAAAAAAAACTGAATCTCATCAGCACAGCCTGCCAAAAAAACAAATTCATCTTGCTATAGCACCTACGAAAAACAATAACCGCATGGAGTGGTTGATTGAAAAATTAACAGAATTAGGTGTTGCATCTATTACCCCATTGCTATGCCAACACTCTGAAAGGAAAGTTACTAAAGCCTTGCGATTTGAAAAAATTGCCATCGCTGCACTTAAGCAATCTCAACAATTTTATCTACCAGAGATTCGTCCGCTAATATCCTTTACTGATTTTCTCAAAAACAATATACAAAATGCCTACATCGCTCATTGTCAAAAAAGTCCCAAGCTCAATTTGACTGATTGTGCTCTAAATCAAAATAATGTGACCCTGCTTATTGGTCCCGAAGGAGACTTTAGTCGAGAAGAAATCGATGCCGCTGAAAAAGCAGGACTTCGCTCAGTGAGTATTGGCAGTCAACGCTTTCGAACAGAAACGGCAGGACTATTGGCGTGCCACACTGTATTTCTTCAACAACAGATTAATTGACGCTTTAAACTTTCCTATATTTAACCTATGAATGCAAAAGAAATTTCTAGCGGAATCGTTCGAGCCGTACTTCAGTTGACCGGTATCTGTATTCTTGTATGGTTACTCCTCCAAGTCAAAACACTTCTTATTTATATGCTTATCGCTGGGATTGTCAGTTTAATTGGTAGGCCCATTAATCAGCTTTTAACTAAGCGTTTAAAATTAAAAAATATCCTCGCATCCTCAATTACCATCGTTTTTCTTATGTGGATATTGGTTAGTATTTTTTCGCTTTTTGTTCCGCTGCTTGTTCAGCAAGGAGAAAACCTGTCTCTTTTAGAGGTTAATGAACTCAAGGGTAATATTGAGACTCTCATCCAAGAAATTGGAACCTATTTCAACCTCGACAACAGTTTTTGGCAACAACAATTTTCTGTAGACAACCTCTTTCAAAATGTCAACTTTGGACTTTTACCAGAATTGCTCAATCAGACTCTAGAACTATTGGGTGGCTTTACAATTGGATTGTTTTCTGTAGTTTTTATTCTCTTCTTTTTCTTAAAAGACAGTCATTTACAGGAGCGAATCATCTTAGCCCTTGTAAACGATGAAGTAACTGATCGTGTTGAAAAATCCATTGAAAAAACAAAAGGCCTACTCTCTCGATATTTTTTAGGGTTACTCCTCCAAATTAGTATACTGCTGATTATCTACAGTATAGTTTTAGCCATTTTTGATGTTGAAAATGCCTTTATCATTGCCTTTCTTTGTGCATTGCTAAACCTCATCCCCTATTTAGGCCCCATCATTGGTGGAGTTTTAATGTTACTTCTAACCATGAGTAGTTTTATAGGAGCCGATTTTAGTACGGTCATACTTCCAAAAACAGGCTATGTAATGATCGGTTTTGTCATAGGACAATTGGTAGATAATTTTTTCAGTCAACCATTCATCTTTTCAAACAGTGTCAAGTCGCATCCCTTAGAAATCTTTATCGTTATTCTTGCTTCTGGAACGCTACTCGGACCAGTGGGGATGATTATTGCTATACCACTCTACACGACTATTAAAGTGATTGCTCAGGAGTTTATGGCTGAGAATAAAATTGTAAAATCACTGACCAAAAATTTTTAAAACCATGTTTATGCACAAGTCCTTAGGCTCACTTTTGATAATTTTATTTGTTTCAACGAGCCTCCATTCCCAAAAGCTGAATCGAATAGAACGTAAAATTGTCGAAAAGGTAAAAAGCCTCGATCAGGAAAGTATTTCTTTTTTGGAAAAAGTAGTCAACATCAACAGTGGTACTTTAAATCAAGAGGGTGTGAAAAAGGTCGGTGAGGTTTTTGGCACTGCCTTTAAAGAAATTGGTTTTGAAACTGAATGGATTGACATGCCCGCAGAGATGAATCGCGCAGGACATCTTTTCGCCTCTGTAGATGGCGACAAAGGAAAAAAGCTGTTACTCATAGGGCATTTAGACACTGTATTTGAAGAAAACAGTCCTTTTCAAACCTTTGAACGGTTCAACGACAGTATGGCTTATGGCCCTGGAGCAAATGACATGAAAGGAGGTGATGTAATCGTTCTTTATGCACTAAAAGCACTGGCGGATCTAAACTTACTTTTAAGAGCCAATATTACTGTTGCCTTTACGGGTGACGAAGAAAGTACGGGTAAACCCCTATCAATTTCCCGTCAATCACTAATTGAAGCGGGAAAAAAAGCAGACATTGCCTTAGGCTTCGAAACCGCTACCAGCTTTGAAAATGCTACTATTGCCAGGCGAGGTGCTTCGGGATGGAGGGTTGAAACCAAGGGGAAACGAGCCCATTCCTCAGGGGTGTTTAACGAAAATATAGGTGCTGGAGCTATTTTTGAAATGAGCCGTATCCTGAATGCTTTTTACGAAGAAGTACGCGGTGAGGAATACCTCACCTTTAATCCCGGTACACTACTAGGAGGAACTTTTGTTGACTACGACAAACAAACCAGCAGTGGTGAGGTCTTTGGAAAGACCAATGTAGTAGCACAAACGGCAGTAGTTAACGGTGGTCTTCGCTTTATTTCTGAGGAACAAAAAGAAAATGCACGAGCTAAAATGAGAGCAATTGTAAGTCAAAATCTGCCTCAAACTTCAGCCAGTATTCGTTTTGCGGATAGTTATCCTGCTATGGGCCCAACAGCTGGGAATCAAGCCGTATTGGAAGTTTTAAGCGATGTCAGTCAAGATTTAGGATTTGGCCCGGTAACAGGCTACGATCCCAGTCGCAGAGGTGCCGCCGATATTTCATTTGTGGCTGATTATATCGATGGACTTGACGGATTAGGAACCATGGGGAATGGCGCGCATACTCCTCAGGAAACCGTGAATCTTAAAACCATGAATGCGCTGATCCAACGTGCTGCTGTATTGATCTATCGTTTATCACGTTAAATCTATCTTTTAAAAATTTGCATTCATTGCCATTGAGTTAAAATGACTAGCAATATTTTTTATAGTTATTGTGCTGTTCCTCTAGAGCTACTTTAAACTCTTTTTTTAGTTGATCGATTAGCGCTGCAGTCGGCTTAACATCTGCTATAGAGGTTACTCCCTGCCCAGCAGACCAGATGGTTTTCCATGCCTGTGCCTCTGCCTTTGCTGCATCCAACTCGCTTCCAAAGTCAATTTTTTTACTTTGCCCCCAGAGCTCTTCTGTAATGCCCATGGCCTCCAGACTGGGTCTTAAAAAATTAGCATTAACCCCAGAGACTGCTGCTGTATAAACAATGTCCTCAGCTCTACTATTGATGATCATTTCCTGATATTTGGGATCTGCCATACTTTCTTTTACATTGATAAAACGCGTTCCCATATAGGCGAGATCAGCACCCATTTGAAGGGCTGAAGCAATGTCTCTACCCGTACTGATACAGCCAGAAAGTAAAATTGTTTTATCAAAAAAGCTTTTGATTTCATTGACCAGAGCTAGAGGGCTTAATGCACCCGCGTGCCCCCCTGCCCCTGCTGCTACAAGTATCAAGCCATCAACACCTGCTTCAGCGGCCTTTTCAGCATGACGCTTTTTAATGATGTCGTGATAAACTAGACCACCGTAACTGTGAACTGCACTGACCAAATCAGACACCGCTCCCAAAGACGTAATGATGAGTGGAACTTGATGCTTTACACAAATTTCAAGATCGGGCATGACCCTTGGATTTGTGGGGTGAACAATAAGGTTTACTCCAAAAGGTGCTGCTTTTTTACCCGTTTCTTCTTCAAATGTACTAAGCGCTTCTTTGATTTCAATAACCCACTCTTCAAAACCTTCAGTTGTCCGCTGATTAAGGGCCGGAAAAGTTCCTACTACACCGTTTTTACAACATTCAATGACCAGCTGTGGGCCAGAAATTAAAAACATAGGAGCTGCAACTGCTGGCAAACTCAATCGATCTTCAAAAGGGATATTCATAATTTATTTTTTAAGGAGTACAGTCCATTCAAATTCAAAGGTAGAAACTACACGCTCTTCTTGGTCAATACCTTTGGAAGTTAACCAAAAAGTTTGGGGTTCTTTTGAATCTATAAGCTTTTTAAAAGCCTCATCAATTGCAGTATCTGCATCACAAGTAAAAGCTAATTTACCGCGTGCTTTTTTTGAAAAATTTGCACGGTTGTTTAAAACCAACATGGAAACCTTGCGATTGTGCTGTTTGATGGCTTTCATTACTAAGACACCTGTAGCCAACTCTGCAGCCATCCCCTGAACCGCCCAAAACATGGAGTTAAAAGGATTTTGATTGATCCAACGATGCACCACTTTAGTTTCACAGTAACGCTCTTCAATTTTTGTTACACGAACACCGCACCACCAAGCTGATGGCAATTTAAAAAAAGTAAAAAAGTTGAGTCTAAAGGGTGTAAAATTCATCTCAGCGTATCAAAGTAGAAGCCTCAATATACTCTAAATCAAAAGCTTCAGCAACTTCTTTATACACAACTTTACCTTGTACAATGTTCAAACCTTTTGCAAGGGCTGTGTTTTCATCACAAGCTGTTTTCCAACCCTTATTTGCAAGTTGTAGTGCATAACTTAAAGTAGCGTTGGTTAGTGCAGTAGTTGAAGTATTGGGCACTGCACCCGGCATATTGGTTACCGCATAGTGAATTATTCCCTCTTTAATTTTGATGGGAGCATCATGTGTAGTAGGCTCACTGGTTTCAAAACAGCCTCCCTGGTCAATTGCAACATCAACCAAAACTGTCCCTGGCATCATTTTAGACAACATTTCCTTTCGAATCAGTTTAGGAGCTTTTGAGCCTGGAATAAGTACTGTACCGATAATTAAATGAGAGCGTTTGAGTTCTTCTTCTATGGTATAAGAGTTTGAATAAACAGGAGTTACATTTGCAGGCATAATACTCTCCAATTCTCTTAATCGATCTAAATTAGTATCTAAAATTGTCACATTTGCACCCAGTCCAGCAGCCATACGAGCAGCTTCTGTGCCAGAGACTCCTCCTCCAATTACCATCACATTTGCTGGCTGGACACCAGTAACTCCACCGAGTAAAATTCCAAATCCACCAAAGGGTTTTTCTAAATATTTTGCACCCTCTTGTGTTGCCATTCTCCCCGCAACCTCAGACATAGGAATTAATAAAGGCAATTTACCCTTGTCCTCTACGGTCTCATAGGCTAAACAAATCGCTTCACTTTTGATCATGGCGTTAGTCAATTCTTCACTTGAAGCAAAGTGAAAATAGGTAAATAGTAACTGTCCTTTTTGAATCAAAGCATATTCCTCTTGAATAGGCTCTTTGACTTTGATGATCATTTCCGAATTGTGATAAATGGATTCAATATCATCGACTAATTCACAACCTACTTGAAAGTATGCCTTATCGGATATACCACTCAGTAAACCTGCTCCTTTTTGAATACTTACTTTATGTCCCGAACGAATTAGCGTCAACGCTCCAGCTGGCGTCAATCCAACTCTTGCCTCTTGGGGCTTGATTTCTTTTGGTACTCCTATCCTCATAGATAATAATTAATTGAACTACCATCCGAAGATAGAAATTTGTAGATGAATTATACCTTAATCATTTCGTAGAAATTAAACTATTTGGTAATTTTAATAATCCAAATCACAAACTATGAAATACTTTAACAAAACCCGTACCATAGAGCAAAAAGTAACTGACCGAGAAGTACTTCGAAATCTGAATCGCCAGTCTGAATTACTAGAGGCTATTCTACAAGAACTTAAAAAATTAAATGATACAAAAAACTCCGTTTAAAACGGAGTTTTGTAGTGATCGCGATAGGATTCGAACCTATGACCGTCTGCTTAGAAGGCAGATGCTCTATCCAGCTGAGCTACGCGACCAATTCAA
>MDTB01168751.1_pt1 | contig 17623 bp, 16 predicted proteins | sample 811161 | NCBI WGS metagenome assembly MDTB01 (sample SAMN05326650, study PRJNA326480) | marine metagenome | isolation source: seawater | place: Mediterranean Sea | collected 2009
AAACATTGTATCCTTGTCACCGATTATTTTACAATTATATTTTAAAGCGATTTCTTCTAAGCTATATTGCTTTTTGAGCTTCATTATTGAAGTTTAGAGATAATCTCTTGTGTTATATTGATATATTTTTTAGCATATAAGGTAGTGCCATCAGCTCTTATAATAATATCAAAATCATTTTTTTCAGCATGATCAGTTATCGCCTTTTCCACAATAGCTCTAATTCTAGAAAGTTCTTCTTGTTGTACTTTTTGCAAGTCAGCCTGAATCTTTTCTTGACCAGATCGGAATTTTTTTTCAATACCTTGTATTTTCTCAACTAATGCTTTTTTTTCTTTTTCAGACATGACTGTCTCATTCTTCAAGTAATCTTCATTAAGGCCATTCCATTCTTGCTCTAAAGTTTTTAAATTTCTGGCTCTTGGGTCAAATTGTTTTTTTATTTTTTCCTGGGATTCTCTGTATATAGGAATCTCTTTGAATAATAAATCTAAGTTAACTATCCCCATTTTTAACTCAGCTAATGCATGTATAGGTATTAGTATTATAGTAAATAAACAAAACATGAAAATTTTATGTATAGTACTCATTTTTTAAAAAGCTCCTCCTAATTGGAATATAACCGGTTGCGTATCGTCTCCTTCTTTGGATTTAAGTGCACTAGTGAACCCAATCGAAACACCACCGATAGGTGTGAGAAAATTAAACTCTACGCCATAACTGGCTCTTAACTCATTGTATTCGAAATCGCCTACTTTCTCAAATACGTTTCCAATATCAACAAATAGAGTGGTTCTGATATTTTTAACCTCCTCGCCTAAAAATGGTGGTGGGCTAAGTATCCAGTTAAGCTGTGCTGCAGTCAAAAAATCTCCACCAATAGCATCACACTCTATGAATTTTCCAGGAACTGCTTTTGCTGCACAAGTATTTGCTCCTCTAGGCGCATTATATGTTAGAGGTCCTAAACTTGACCCTTTAAAACCCCTTACAGTCCCTTTACCACCTGCAAAAAATTTATTATAAAAAGGAAGGGATGTTGCAGAACCTAGTCCGGCACCAATACCAATTCTTGTTTTTGCTTGAATTACCGTATACCAATCAAATCCAAGAGTCTTCCATATGTAAGGAATATTTGTTTCTGTATTGTATAAAGCAGAAATATGAGATGCTCCTTCAATGCCAAGGAATAATTGGCTATTTATTGAATGAAGTACTCCTGTTTCTGCGAAAATCGTTCTATTTCTCGTATCATCACTAAAGCTACCCTTAATTGTTATACCTAGTGAATCTTCACCATGATCTGCAATATGATGCGTTACAATAATAGGAGAATAAGAAGTTGTAGTAAACTGAGTTAGAGACAAATCATAACCTAAACCAAAATACGATGTTTCAGATACCGGCATATCATACATTACTCCAGCACCATAAGTATCTGCAAGATATGACGAAGTTGATGTACCACTAACATCTACCTGACTAATTGTGGCACTAAGGGTTCTACTAACTCCATCTGGGGTGTAATATGGGTCAGTCAGGTAAGCCGCTAGAGATGTAGTAACATTAGTTTTTGTCGCCTTAACACGCACATTTTTACCTTTACCTAAAAAATTATCTTGCTGTAAATTAATATCAAACAGAGCGCCATCTATATCTGACCAACCAGCACTAACTTTAAACTCACCAGACTTTCTCTCCGTTACATCAAACGTTATATCAATTAAATCGGGTGAATTGGTTACTTTGGTTTTTATAACCTCTACATTTTCAACAAATTTAAGTCTTTGCAATCTAACCTTTGATCTTTCAATCTTTTTATTACTATGAATTGCAGACTCAAATTGACGTAATTCTCGCCTATAAACCTCATCATTAGTATTATCATTACCGGTAATATTAATTCTTCTAACCATGTTCTTTTGACCTGGTGTAATTCTAAATTCGATATCAACAATATTAGTTGCATCATCAATTATTGGTACAGAAACTATATCTGGAAATGCATAACCTTCATCGCCCAATAAGCTAGCAAGTGTTTCTTCAGATGATACTAATCTATTTCTAGAAAAAGTTAGTCCTGGAGTTATGATGTTAGAAATATATTTTTGTATTGTGGCAGAAGGTATAACAGAATTACCATATACCTTCATATCACCGAACTCATACTTTTCACCCTCTTCAATATTAATAGTAATAATTATATCTTTATTATCATTAGATAAATTAACTTGGTTTGATAATATACGGAATCTAATATAACCTCTATCAAAATAATAATTTTCGATTTTAGCTATATCTGCATTAAGTATGGAACTTGAATATGTGTCTTTACTTGACCAGAATTCAAAAAAGTATTTAGTTCCTGATTTCATGATTCCGAGCAATCTCTTATTATCAAAAGCTTTATTTCCGATAATATTAATTTTCTTAATTGTAGAAGCTTCTCCCTCATTAATTATTAACTCAATGGAAACTCTATTTCTTTCCAATGGTGTTACGTTTGTTGTAATTGATGCATTATATCTGCCTCTATCAAAATATAATCTGACAAGCTCTTGTTCAGTTTTATCAAAAATATTTTTATCATATGGGCTTGTTCTTGATATTCCCACAGAATCTAGTGCAGATAAAATATCTTCATCCTCAATGATTGCATTATCAGTCAATATAATTTCTGAAATAATTGGTTTTTCTTTTACTTTAATAATCAAATCATTAAATCTAACGGTCACTGAGATATCATCAAAGTAATTAGTATTATAGAGATTCTTTATAACATTTTGAACTAAGCTAGAATTGAACAAATCTCCTTTTGCAACATCAGCGTAGCTTAAAATTGTACTATTAGTGACCCTGTTGTTACCTACAATGATAATATTGGATATTGTAATGTCTGCTTCATCATTATCGTCCTCTGCATAAAGAGGATTTACGAAAAATAATGAGACAAATAAAATAGATGTTAAAAGAAAAGCGCGAATCATTGAAGTATCCTTGCAAAATCATTGTAAAAGGCTAGTACCATGATTCCCAATAGAATAACTAATCCAAACTGTTGGGCTACAAGTTGTATCTTTTCTGGTACTGGCTTTCCGACTACCATTTCAATTAAATAGTAAACCAAATGCCCACCATCTAGTACTGGTATAGGAAGAAGATTTAAAACGCCTAAGCTGATACTTAATATTGCGAGTAAATATGAAAAGTAAACAAAACCCATTGAAAGGGTTTTACCAGAAAATTCTGCAATACTCAGTGGTCCGCTTATATTTTTAACATTTGCTTGACCAGTGAATAATTCAAAAATCATTTGAAAAGTTAAAATGGAATAATCATATGTTAGATTAATAGATTTATGAATAGCTTGAAAGAATGGATATTTTACTAAGACATTATAATCGCTTAAAGCATCTCTGTCTGGAGATATGCCTGCGTATCCGGCATCCTGGTTTTGAGAATTTTTTGTCGATGGCACCAAAATAATATCTACAATATCTTGATTTCTTTTTACATCTAACTGCAATATATTATTTGGATTCTGTTGAATTCTATCTACAAGATCTGACCAATAAGATATATTTTCATCATTTATAGATAATATTTCATCGCCAACTTTCAAACCAGCCAACGAAGCAGGTGAATTATTCTCAACATGTCCAATAGTGGTTGAAAAATCGGGTTGTTTTGGGTTGATGCCAATATTACTTATGATATCCCCCTCTTCTTTCAACAAATCTGAATTATAATTAATTTTAGTTATTAAAATTTCATTTTTATCATCTCTTATATGAATATCTAAACTTTCTTGATTAACAACAGTATTTAATATTTCGACACGGACATCTTGCCATCTTTGAGTTTTAGTATTATTGACTTGAATAATTTCATATTTTTGATTTTTTGAAAATTGTAAATTTATATTATCGATAGACTCAACATATGGTTTCATTCCATTAATTCCAGCAAAGTGTACAAAAGTGAAAAATACGACCGCTAAAATTAAATTAAAAATAGGTCCAGCAGCTACAATTAAAAATCTTTTATATACTGATTGTTTGTCAAAACAATTTTCTATTAGTTTATTATTAGTCGTGTCTCCTAATTCCGAGGATTCAAGCATTTTCACATATCCGCCTAGCGGTATAAGGCCTATGCTATACTCAGTACCATCTTTATTAAATTTTTTTTTGAATATTGTTTGTCCAAAGCCGATACTGAAGTTAATAACCTTAACATTAAATAGCCTTGCAATGTAGAAATGACCAAATTCATGGAAGGTTACTAAAATCCCTATTGCTATAAAAAAGCCAATTACGCTCTGTATTATATCCATTTTTTATCTATGTACTTTACAACATATTCCCTGGTTAATTTATCGCAAGCCAAAATAGACTTTAACGTACTATTTTTATTGACAGGTATGCTTCTTAATGCTTTGTCAATTATAACTGGTATATCAAGAAATTTAATCTTATTTTCAAGAAATTTTTCTACAGCAACTTCATTAGCTGCATTAAGGATTGTAGGTGCATTTTGGCCTATATTTAGAGCTTTTATACATAAATCTAAGCATTTAAACTGATTCTTTTTAATTCTTGAAAATGTAAGATTCTTGAGGTTTGGTTGTTTTATTATATTCATATTTAGTTTGTATCTGTCAGGCCATGACAATGCATAACTTATTGCTATCCTCATATCATGAGAACTCATATGAGAAATAACCGATCCATCTTTGAATGCTATCATAGCATGAACAATACTTTGTGGATGAATAAGAATATTTACTTGATTTGGTTTTAGTCCAAAAAGTATAGAGGCCTCAATTACCTCTAGGCCTTTATTCATCATCGTGGCAGAGTCAACAGAGATTTTTTTTCCCATCTTCCATGTTGGGTGTTTAACCGCTTGTTTTGGTGTCACCCTCAACAGTTGTTTTTTACTATAGTTTAAAAATGGACCTCCAGATGCAGTTAAAGTTATTTCTTGAATATTTTTTATATAGTTTGATTTTTTCTTATTATTAAAATCGAAACCTAATGAAGTGATTATTTGTAGTATAGCATTATGCTCGCTATCAACTGGAATTAATATAGCTCCACTCTTCTTAGCTTGTTTAACTAAAAGATTGCCCGACATGATTATAGATTCTTTATTTGCTAATAATATACGTTTGCCAGCTAGAACAGCTGCAAAGGTAGGTTCAAGAGCAGCAGCTCCAACTATTGCTGAGAGGACGGACTTACACTTCGAATGTTTAGCAACAAATGAATAATTATCTTTTCCGAAAAGTATTTTTGTTTTTAGTTTATCTTTTTTGCATAGATTATTAAGTATATCTGCATCTACTTCATTTAGTATTACTGCAAAAAGGGGCTTGTATTTTTTAATTTGTGTAAACAGTAATTTATAATTTTTCTCGGCTGTCAAAGCAAAAATAGAGTTAGTTTTTCCTAGCATATCTATAACAGACAATGTATTTTTGCCGATTGTACCTGTTGAACCTAATATTGTCAGCATTATATAAATAACCAGATTTGAAAGATTGCAATTATCGGTAGATAACTATCTATTCGATCTAACACGCCTCCATGACCTGGTAATAATATACCAGAATCTTTAACATTATGGTGTCTTTTTATTAGACTTATGAATAAATCACCAATAGTACAATATACACAACATATAGTTATGAAAATAATATCACTAATGAGAAGCGGAAGAGATAAATAAATTATGAAGAATAAATAAAAAATGATAAGCGGAACTAATATAGAGGCGATTAAACCCTCATAAGTTTTTTTTGGGCTAATCTCTATACATAATTTCTTAGTTCCAAAATTTTTTCCTATAATATAACCAGATGTATCACATAATGAAACAAGAACAATAGTAAAGATATAATAAAGTCTTGTTGATTCTTCAGATGGTTTTATATTATGAGTTGATAGTGTTGTACCATAATTCAAAAGCAAGTACCATGCTAACAATATAATGCCTATACCTATTAAATTTGAGTTTTGCTGAATTATTTTTTTTATAAATGTAATCTTAAATAAAAGAGATATTAAAACTAGGGACCAGAGTAAAAAAGCGAAATATGAAAGATAAAGAACTGTGTTATGGGATGTCTGAATAAATAACAAATACATTAAAATGATAGATAAGATACAACTAAGTAGTTGGTTTAATGTGCTTTTTCCTGACAATTTAACCAATTCAAAAATAGAATATAAAGCTATAATAGTAAAAACAAAATGAATGAAATAAATTTCGAAATACAATGTTAATACTAAAAAAAAGGATGCTAAAAGACCAGCAGTAATTATTCTACTAAACATCTTTTTTTAGCTTATTTTCACTATTAATTGTTCCATATTTGCGATTTCTATTTTGAAAATATTTTATGGCTAAATCTAATTCTTTTTCATTAAAGTCTGGCCATAAACATTTAGTAAAATATAGTTCTGTATATGCATGCTGCCATAACATAAAGTTACTCAGCCTTTGCTCACCACCAGTTCTAATCAACAAATCTGGCTTGCTATGATTTAAAGAAAGATTTTTTTCAAAATCTTCGATAGTAATTTTTGTAGAGCCTGGATTAGATGATATGAATTTGTTGAAAGCATTAATTATCTCCCATTGCCCTCCATAATTTATTGCAAAATTTAATTTAAGACCCGCGTTATGACGAGTTAATTCTTCAGCATTATTAATGCTATTCACTAACTGATAATTGAAGACACTATGATCACCAATAAATCTTATTTTAATATTATTATGATGAAGTTCCTCTATGTACTTATTTATGGATTCTTCGAATAAAGTTAACAAAAATTTAACCTCATATTCTGGTCTGTTCCAATTCTCGCTACTAAATGCAAAGAGTGTTAATTCATTTATTTGTCTTGTTACACAGGCTTTTACGATTGTGTTTATAGATTTGATACCAGCACGATGGCCAAAAGCTCTTGGCATGCTTTGGTGATTTGCCCAACGCCCATTACCATCCATGATGATTGACAAATGAGTAATATTCCTATTCGACATATTTAAACTTCACTAATCTCAGATATTTTTTTATCGACTGTTTCATCGGATATGCCAATATATTTATCCGTTAGTTCTTGAATCTCTATTATATAGTCTCGTTCGAAATCTTTAGATATTTTTTTATCTTTTTCTAAGTTTGAAATAATTGTGTTAACACTTCTTCTGATATTCCTAAGGGATATTTTAGTGTTTTCACCTTCCTTTTTTAATACCTTTATTAATTCGTTTCTCCTTTCTTGTGTTAATGGAGGTATTTTTATATGTATATTGAGACCATTAATGACAGGAGATAAGCCTAAATTAGAATTCTGTATAGCTTTCTCAATAGCTTGTATAGCTGTTTTGTCCCAGACATTTAGACTGATAGTTGATGCATCTGTGACAGTAATATTAGCTAACTGTTTCAATGGTGTTTTGGTATCAAAGTAATCAGCTTCAATATGGTCTAACATACCAGGGTTAGGTCTTCCTGCTCTTATTTTTGAACATGTACTATTAAGAGAATCTATTGTTTTTCCCATACTTGATTCAGCATCTTTTTTTATTTCATCTATCATAATTAAACTATCTTAGTACCTATCTTATCATCTAAAATTGATTTTTTTAAGTTTCCTTTTTTAAGTATATTAAAAACTTTAAGTGGCATTTTATTCTCTTGACACATTACAACGGCAGTCATATCCATTACTCTTAAGTCCTTACTGATGACTTCCTTAAAAGGAATTGTTTTAAATAATTTAGCATCTTTGTATTTAATAGGATCCTTGTCATATATCCCATCAACTTTAGTGCCTTTGAGCATAATTTCGGCCCCAAGCTCAATTGCTCTTAAGCTAGCAGCAGAATCTGTTGTAAAAAATGGATTACCGGTACCTGCTGCCAAGACGATAATTCGATTTTTTTCTAGATGTCTTTCGGCTCTTCTTTTAATATATTTTTCACATACCGCATCAATTGCTATAGATGACATTACTCTACACTCACTATTAATTTTTTCTAATGAACTTTGTAGCGCAAGAGAGTTTATAACTGTTGCCAGCATTCCCATATGATCTGCAGTAACACGTTGTATTCCTAATTTTTCTAAATCAGAACCCCTAAAAAAATTTCCACCACCTATAACAATAATAATCTGTACTTTTTCTTTATGTAAGTCTGCTATTTGGATAGCTAATTCTGAGATCAAAGAATCATCTATTCCGTAATCTTTTGTACCAATAAGTGCTTCACCACTTAACTTTAATAATACCCGTTTATACTTCGGATTAGACATTTTATAACCTATGGGCTATTTAATTTGACTATAAACTTCTTGAGCAAAATCTTCTTGCTTTTTATCAATACCTTCACCTAATTGATATCTTGTGTATGATAATATTTTATTGTCCTTAAGAATATTATTTAGTGTAAGAGAGCCATCTTTGATAAAAGGTTGATTGAGCAAGGTATTTTCAGAAATAAATTTTTTTATCTTACCTTCTAAAATATTTCTTTTAATATCATCTTTTTTATCAATTTTCTTCAACTCAGCTTTATATACTTCTCTTTCATTATCTAATATTTTTGAATCAATTGATTTTTCATCTAATGCTAATGGGGAAGACGCAACAATTTGCATACATATATCTTTCGATAATTGTTCATCGGAAGATTTAAGAATCACCATAGCTCCAATCTTATTGTTATGTGTATATCCTGCTACAGAATTATTTTCTTTATCAATTACTTCAAAACGACGTATTTGAATATTTTCACCTAATTTTGTTACATAATTTTTTCTCAGCTCTTCAAGCTCAGTTTTAATTTCATGCTGATTAGATTCTGTTAATTCTAATAGATTGAGACATGGCTGATTAACAATAATTTCACATGTCTTCTGAACATAATTAAGGAAATCATCACCTTTTGCAACAAAGTCTGTTTCCGAATTTATTTCGATTAAGAGTGATTTACTTTTATTTGAGAAATAATGAACAACTCCCTCTGCAGCAATTCTGTTTGATTTTTTTTCAGCTTTAACTCCAGCTTCTGATCGCATTAGTTTAACTGCCTCATCTAAGTTATTTTTTGATTTAGTTAAATATTTTTTACAATCAAGTATTCCGGCGCCTGTAATATCTCTAAGTTGTTTAAGTAAATCTAATTCTGATGACATTTATGACTCTTTATCTAATTTTTTTACTTTGGAATTATTTTTTGATCTAACATCTTCGTTTTTAATATCAATGATTTGTTTCTTTTTAATTGTTTTTGTATTTGCAGCTGACATTGTTTTCTGTGATTCTTTTGAATCTGAAGTTGAAGGTTTTACAAATTTACCCTTTGTTGTAGAAATTATCTTTGAGATAGATTTAACGAATAGCTCAATCGAAGACATTGAATCATCATTTCCAGGTATCATATAGTCCACACCTTCAAATGAATTATTACTATCAACAATTGCTATAACAGGAATATTTAATTTATTGGCTTCTTGTATTGCAATTTTTTCATACCTTGTATCGATAACAAATAAGGCATCTGGTGTTTTTTCTAAGTCTCTAATTCCTGATAAATTCTTTTCTAACTTAGCTATTTGTTTTTTAATCACTAAAATTTCTTTTTTAGTGTAACCATTGATTGTCGCTAGATCTAAATTTTTCTTCAAATCCTCAAGTTTTGCAATAGACTTTTTAATGGTATCAAAATTAGTTAACATTCCTCCAAGCCATCTATTATTCACATAGGGCATTTTTGAATCTATCGCATATTTTTGAATAATTTCTCTAGCTGCCCTCTTAGTTCCTACAAACAAAATTTTGGAGTTATTTTTGATAAGTTTTTCAATGAATGTGATTGCTGTATTAAAGTGGGTTATGCTTTTTTCAAGATTGATAATATGAAGTTTTTTATAAGTTGTGTAGATGAATGGTCGCATTTTAGGATTCCAGTACTTTGATTGATGACCAAAATGTACACCAGCATTTATCATCTCTTTGATAGATAGATTTGACACCTTGTTAATAAACTCCTAAATATAATATGTTTTGCAACTTTTATTTGTTGATAGGGTTTTTTATCATATTTACATGGATTCAACAATAAAAATCTGATAATTTGACCTAAAAAGTGCAAATTGAGTAATTTTATGGTTGATATTAAATCAAAATCAGATGTTGAAAAAATGAGAGTGGCAGGCAGACTAGCTTCAGATGTACTGGTTATGATTGAATCATTTGTTAAGCCCGGCATTTCAACCGAAGAATTAGATAAAATATGCCATGATTTTATAGTAAATGAACAAAAAGCAATACCCGCCCCTCTTAACTACAAAGGGTTTCCAAAATCTATATGTACATCTGTAAATCATCAAGTTTGTCATGGTATTCCAGCTACTACTAAAATACTTAAAAATGGTGATATAATAAACATTGACATAACTGTAATTAAAGATGGTTTTCATGGTGACACTAGTAAAATGTTTTGTGTTGGCGAGCCTTCGATATTGGCGGATAGATTATGTAAAGTTACACAAGAGTGTATGTATAAGGCAATTACAATTGTAAAACCTGGGCTACATATCGGAGATATTGGAGCGGTTATTCAAGAACATGCCCATATAAATAACTTTAGTGTTGTTAGAGATTATTGTGGTCATGGAATTGGTAAAAATTTTCACGAATCTCCACAAATACTCCATTATGGTACTAGACAGACGGGTATGAAACTAATGGAAGGTATGACATTTACCATAGAGCCAATGATAAATTGTGGTAAATATAAAACAAAACTTCTCAGTGATGGTTGGACTGTAGTAACACAAGATCATTCATTGTCAGCTCAATGGGAACATACTATTCTAGTTACTCACAATGGATATGAAGTATTAACAATGAGAGAAGAAGAAAGTGGTATATAAGATAAATTATGAATAATAAAGATGTGATTAAAATTTTAGATAAACTTATAAGCTGTAAGTCAGTAACACCGTATGATGATCAGTGTCAAGAATATATCGCAAATTTCCTAAAAGACCTAGGATTCAAAATAGAATTTAAAAAGTATGATGATGTAACTAATTTAATTGCTAGATATGGAACAGAAAAGCCTGTATTAGCATATGTGGGGCATACGGATGTAGTGCCTACGGGTGATATAAACAAATGGGAAACAGACCCTTTTAAACTTACCGATAAAAATTCAAAATTATATGGCAGAGGTACCTCTGACATGAAAGGAGGTATTGCATGTATGATGCATGCAATACAAGAACATTTATCCGACAATAAGAATTTTATTGGAAGCATTATAGTAATACTAACGAGTGATGAAGAAGGACCTGCAATTAATGGTATTAAAAAACTTGTTGAATCAGGCGACCTTACTCCATATGAAATAGATATGTGTATAGTTGGGGAGCCCTCATGTAAAAAAACAATCGGTGACACAATTAAAAATGGTCGTAGAGGTTCTTTGTCCGGGAGGTTAAGAATTCAAGGTATTCAAGGTCATATTGCTTATCCTCAGAATGCAATGAATCCAATACATGCATTTTCACCAGTTTTAAATAGATTAATTTCTCAAAAATATGATGAAGGAAATCAATATTTCCCACCAACATCTTTTCAAATATCAAATATTAACAGTGGTGTGGGTACAACAAATATTATACCTGGTGAACTAAGTATGGATTTTAATTTTAGGTATTCTACGGAAACCACAAAGAATGAATTACAGAATAAAGTAGAAGATATAATGAAAGAAAGTGGTCTTGACTATAATGTAACTTGGTCACACTCAGGCGATCCATTTTTAACTGAAAGAAAAGATTTATTAGATGCATGTGTAAAATCAGTAAAAGAGGAATTAGGCATGACTGCAGAAATATCAACAGACGGAGGAACGTCTGATGGGAGATTTATGGCAAAAATATGTAATCAAGTCATAGAGTTTGGCTTAATAAATAAATCTATTCATAAAATTAATGAGCATACGACTGAAACAGACTTAGATGCTGTTACGAAAGTATATAAGTCTATGCTGAATAGACTATTGCCTAGACAATAAACGAAGATTCTATTAATTTTTTTGTATAATCATTCTGTGGATTAGATATTAATTCATCAGTATTATTAGTTTCAATAATCCTTGAATCCTTAATGACATAGATTCTATGAGATATCGAACTAATTACTTTTAAATCATGACTAATAAAGCAATAGCTAAGCGAGTGCTTTTTTTGTAAATCTACTATCAGCTTCAATATATTCTTTTGAACTATGACATCTAATGCACTTGTAGGTTCATCAAAAATTATAAGTTTTGGTTTCATTGATAATGCTCTCGCAATTGCAATTCTCTGTCTTTGCCCACCTGAAAATTGATGAGGATATCTATAGAGCATAGATGTCTCGAGGCCAACTTCTTTTATAAGTTCTGAACATATTCTTAATAACTCTCTTTTGCTGATGTTAGAATTAAATGAGATTATACCCTCCGAAAGTATTTCAAATATAGTCATGCGCGGTGACAAAGATGAGTATGGATCTTGAAAGACTATTTGGTAATCACATCTTGATTCTCTGAGCTGTTTTGATGGTAGAGATGATAATTCAAGATTATCTAGGTAAATACTCCCTGAATAATTGAGCAACTGCATTATTGATAAGCCAAGGGTTGTCTTTCCAGATCCTGATTCACCTACCAAGCCAATAGTTTCACCAGAATTAATATAAAGACTAACATTCTCAAGTGCAGTAAAGTATTTTCTGTTTTTACTAAAAAAAGCATTATTAATAGGAAATTTACAACTAACGCTTTCTATATTTAATAACCTGCTAGACTCGCAATTTTCTGAAACAAGTTTCTGTGGACTACTCGCAATTAAGTCTTTTGTATAACTATTTATGGGCTGACTAAACACCTTGGATGTTAAACCTTCTTCTAGTATCATTCCATTTTTAAGAATAATTACCTTATCTGCATAGTTTTTTATCAAATCTAAATCATGTGATATCAATACCATTGACATATTTTTTTCCTGCTTAATGCCATTTAATAATTCTAATATTTGTAGTTGCAAAGTCACATCTAATGCAGTTGTAGGTTCATCTGCAATTAATATATCGGGGTTACATACCAATGCTATAGCAATCATTATTCTTTGTCTTTGGCCTCCTGACAACATATGAGGATAGCTATCTAGAATCTTTTGTGTGTTATCAAGACCTGTTTTAACCAGAATATCTTGAGCAATACTATTTTGTGACAAAGGATTATCGTCTATATGAAGCTTAATTACTTCACTAAGTTGAGTAGAAATCTTTTGAACGGGATTTAAGGATAACATTGGTTCTTGAAATACTATTGATATGGATTTAGTACGTATTTTTTGTATCTCATCTTCTGACAAATCTAATATATTAATTCCATCATAAATAATTGAACCCTGAGTAATTTCAAAAACTGATTTATCTAGCAAGCCCAGAATTGATAATCCGGTTAAGGTTTTTCCTGATCCTGACTCACCAACTATTCCTAATGTGCTACCTTTGTCTAAAATAAAACTGATGTTATCTAAGAGTATTTGGTTGGTATTTTTATTAACAATAGTTAAATTTTTTATTTCCAATATCTTCATGAAGACCTCGAGTCTAGAGATTCTCTGATACCTTCACCAATAAATATTAACATCAACAGTGTTCCAACTAAGACCAAGAATGTTGATAATGAAAGCCACCATGCCTCAATATTTTCTTTACCTTGAGCTAAAAGTTCTCCAAGACTAGGTGTGTCAGGCGGAACACCGAGACCTAAAAAATCTAGTGAAGTCAGAATAAGTATAGCTCCGCTTATTCTAAAAGGTAGAAATGTAATCACAGAAACCATGCTATTAGGTAGTATGTGTTTAAGTATAATTTTCGTATTAGATAATCCTAAGGTTCTTGCTGCAATAACATACTCCATATTCCTGCCTTTTAAAAATTCAGCTCGCACATAATCAGACAGACTCATCCAACCAAAAAGAGATAAAAGAACTATCAACAGAAAGATACTAGGTTCAAACAAAGATGAGAATATTATCAATATATATAGCTCTGGCATTGAGCTCCAAATTTCTATAAATCTTTGCATGAATAAATCTACTCTTCCTGCAAAGTAGCCTTGGATTGCTCCAAAAAAAATACCTATAATGATTCCAATAGCTGTTAAAGCAAAAGCAAAGAGCACAGAGAGCCTAAACCCGTAAATTAATCTTGCTAAAACATCGCGACCTCTATCATCTGTGCCTAGATAATTATGAGAAGATGGACTCGCAGGGTTAGGTGTAGATTGACTTATATTAATTGAATCATATGAATGCGGATTAATAGGAAATATAGCCCAGTTAGATTCTTCCTTGAGTCTAGAAGTTATAAATTCATCTTTATAATCTGCCTCAGTATCAAAATATCCACCAAATTCTTTATCTGTATATGAAATAACAATAGGGAAATAAATTTTATCATCCATCATTAAAACTATAGGCTTATCATTGCTTATAATTTCTGCAAAAAGACTTAGCACGAATAATACTATGAAAATTAACAAGCTATATTTGTTACGTTTATTTATTAGAAATTTGTCCCAAAAATTTGATGGCATGCTCATGAATTTTTACCACTATCTATAGAGTCAAATTTTATTCTTGGATCCACGAATAAATAACAAATATCAGTTATTAATTTCGCAAATAAACCAAGCAAGGTGAAAAGGAATAAGGTGCCAAGAACAACTGGGTAATCTCGATGAAGGATTGATTCATAAGATAATAAACCAATACCGTCTAAAGAAAAAATTGTTTCTATAAGAATACTTCCTGTAAAAAATGAAGCAATAAATTGTGCAGGGAAGCCTGTTAATATTGGTATCAAAGCATTTTTAAAGATATGCTTATACAATACTTCATTATTTGTTAGACCTTTAGCCCTTGCAGTCATAACATATTGTTTATTTATCTCCTCTATGAAACTATTTTTCGTTAACATAGTCATTATTGCAAAGCTTCCAATAACAGATGAGATAATCGGCAAAGTCATATGCCATAAATAATCAAGAATCTTCCCGACTAAGGAAAGTTGATTCCAATTATCAGATACTATCCCTCTCGTAGGAAATACATCATAAAAACTTCCTCCTCCAAGCAAAACAATTAGACTTATACCTAAAACAAAACCTGGTATAGAGTATCCAACTAATATTAAAGTACTAGAAACTAAATCAAATTTTGATCCATGTGTAATAGCTTTTTTAATGCCCAATGGAATACAAATTGAATATATAATAACAAATGTCCATAAACCAAGGCTAATTGATACGGGAAGCTTAGATATGATTAATTCCGATACAGTCTGATGATGAAAATAGCTTTTACCAAGATCAAAAGATAGATAATTTACCACAAGATTAGTAAATCTCTCCATGGGTGGTTTATCAAAGCCATAAAAAACTTTAAGGTCATTTAAGTGCTCTTCACTTAAACCACTTGAGCCCCTATATATGTTATTTGCGCCAGTAGAAGCTTCGCCAGAGACATTTATATCAGTCAGCTGATTAGCAAGTTGTTCTACAGGGCCTCCTGGCACAAATTGAACTACAACAAATGTTAAAAAAAGCACCCCTAATAAAGTAGGTATCATTAAAAGTAATCTTTTTAAAATATAATAATACATTATTTAGATGCCCATGTTTTTAATATGTAATTTAAAGGTTCATAATATTTTGGGAGATTTTTTGGCTTTATAAATTTGTCAAAATAAGCAATTCTATGTTTGTTTATATACCAATTAGGCAATAAATAATAATCATTCCATAAAATTCTATCTAATAGCTTAGATGCAACAATCATTTTATCTCTATTATTACTATAAATTATTTTCTCAATAAGTTTATCAACATTAGGATCCGAAATTCCGGCAAGATTATAAGACCCTTTTTTATCAGAAGAGCTTGAATGAAACATTGCTATTAATTCGTTCCCGGGTGACTGTGATTGCGGATAACTCATTACCATCATATCATAATCGAAAGAGTCAACCTTTCTTTGATATAGAGATAAATCAATAGTTCTATATTTTAGCTTTATCCCAAGTTTTTTTAGATTGTGTGCGAAAGGTGCAAGTATTCTCTCAAAACCTTTTTGTGCAAGTAAAAAATTAAATTCTACTGGCTGATTATCAGTGTCATATAAAATATTATCTCTAACATCCCATCCAAGACTATCAAATATTTTTTTTGCTTCATATAAATTATTACGAATACTTTTGTCAGTATTTAAAAAAGAATAATCTTTATCTCTAACAAGGTAGTTAGGTATCAATAACTCACTAGCTAAATCTATTTCTAATTTAGTCGGCTTTTCATCAGCAGATAACTCACTATTGCTGAAATAACTCTCACATCTTCTATATTGATTATAAAATAGATTTTTATTTGACCAAGTGAAATCAAAGGTTAAAGTGATTGCTTCCCTTACTTTTTTATTTGAAAATAATTTCTTACGAGTATTAAAAATGAAACCTTGGATACCTGCATTATTAGAGTGCTGTAATTCTTCTTTAATAATTAGATTTTTTTCAAAGTTCGGTCCGCTATAATCTCTTGCCCATCTCTTGGAATGGTTTTCATGAATAAAGTCATACTCACCTGCCTTAAAAGCCTCTAATGCAACCGTCATATCTTTATAGTATTTAAATATAATTTTATCAAAATTAAACATTCCTGATCTAGTGGGTTCATTTATTCCCCAGTAGTTAGGATTTCTTTTATAATAAATATATTTGCCTGTCTGGTATTTATCAACAATATATGGTCCGCTAGCAATAGGCGCATCAAGTATAGAATCACTGAATTTTTTTCCTTCAAACCATTTTTTTGAAAAAATCGGTATATCACCAATAGTCATATGTAATTCAGGATTTTTTTTATTAAATATAAATTTAATAGATTTTTGTCCAAGGACTTTTACCGTTTTGATATCCGCCCAGTAAATCCTATATTGCGGATGTGCATCTTTACTGATTAAGGTTTCAAATGAAAATTTTACATCATCAGCGGTTATGTCATCACCATTAGAAAATTTTGCATTTTTTTTAATATAATATGTAACTGAAAGACCATTCTCAGCAAGAATATACTTATATGCGATATGTCCATAGCTAGATGATGGTTCATCTAAACTTCGTTCCATAAGAGTTTCAAATACTAAATTTGTCAGGCCTGTTGGAGCTAAAGATTTCAATAAAAAAGGATTTAATGATTCAAAAGTTCCAAAAGCTGATAAACGAATTTCGCCTCCTTTTATTGCGCTAGGATTGACATAATCAAAATTGTTAAAACTATCTGAATACTTGGGGGTATAACCCATCCCAATTGAATAATCGGCGATACCTAATCTAGTGAAAACTAGCAAAAATAGTAAGATATGTAGTTTAATCAATGTTTTAGCAAAAATATCCATGAAATAATAAGATTAATACATTATTATAATATTCTATATAACCATTAAAAGAAAATTATAAAAATATGAATTTAAAAAATAAAAAAGTAT
>MDTB01212909.1_pt1 | contig 17622 bp, 12 predicted proteins | sample 811161 | NCBI WGS metagenome assembly MDTB01 (sample SAMN05326650, study PRJNA326480) | marine metagenome | isolation source: seawater | place: Mediterranean Sea | collected 2009
TCCATTTCTTGTTCATGGACTTTCATCCAGTTTATATTTCCTTTAAAAGTATTTATTTCACCATTATGTGCGACAGCTCTAAACGGTTGAGCAAGATCCCAACTAGGAGCTGTGTTTGTTGAAAACCTTTGATGGAATATAACAAACCTTGAAGTAAACCTTTCATCTTTTAAATCTACATAAAAATCTGCAATTGACTCTGCTAAAAACATTCCTTTATAGATAATTGATTTAGAGCTAAGAGAACAAATATAAAATCCTTCTATAGAATTTTTAATTGCTTCTTTTTCAATTTTTCTTCTCGATTCATAAATTTTTCTTTCTAAATCTTTTCCAATTAAATCTTTATTATTATGTTTAAATAGAACCTGGGTAATTTCTGGTCTTGTAAGGTTAGCTTTTTCACCTAAAACTTTTGGATTTACAGGTACTTGCCTCCATCCATAAATACTAAAATTACTTTTTGTAAGCTCAGTTTCAACCAATGTTCTAGAATTTTCCTGTGCAGCGTAATTATTTCTAGGCAGAAAAATCATTCCTACACAAATTTCTGAGTCATCATGTTTGTGTCCAGTAATTTCTATTTTTTCAACAAAAAAATCAGAAGGAATTTCCAAATGAATTCCAGCTCCATCACCTGTTTTGCCATCAGCATCAACTGCTCCTCTATGCCAAACAGCTTTTAAAGCATCAATTCCGTATTCAACTACTTTTCTTGACTTTTTACCTTCTGTAGAAGCTATTAATCCTACTCCACAAGAATCATGTTCCATTTCTTCAGAATAAACGTTTCCATCTTTTAAAATTTTGAGATTTTTTTTGTATTTTTTCATTAAGCTACCTTCACTTTATTAATTTCTTTATCTTCTAAAAATTTTTTTATTGAGACTGCTGCATCTCTCCCGTCTTTAATAGCCCAAACAACTAATGAAGCACCTCTAATAATATCTCCAGCAGCAAAGACACCTGCTAGATTTGTTTCCATAGTATCAAAATTAATTTTTAAAGTTCCCCACTTTGTTACATGCAAATTATTAGAACCAAATAACTTAGGTAAATTTTCCGGATCAAATCCTAGAGATTTAATTACCATATCAGCTTTAAGGTTAAACTCTGAATTTTTTTGAATCTCTGGTTTTTTTCTACCACTGTCGTCAGGTTCTCCTAGTTTAATTTTATTTACAACTAAACTTTCAACATTATTAGTTCCAATAAATTCTTTTGGGGCAGACAACCAAATAAACTCTACACCTTCTTCACTTGCGTTAGCCACTTCTCTTGCAGATCCTGGCATATTCTCTTTATCTCTTCTATACAAACATTTAACTGATTTAGCATTTTGTCTGATTGAAGTTCTAACACAGTCCATTGCTGTGTCACCTCCACCTATAACTACAATATCTTTTCCCTCCGCATTTAATGTTCCATTGTCAAATAACTCAACTTCGTCACCTAGTCCTTTTTTATTTGATGCTTTCAAAAATTCCATTGCTGGAAAAATATTTCCTAAATTACTACCTGGTAATTCTATTTCTCTAGCTTTATAAACTCCTGTAGCAATTAAAATTGCATCATGTTTTTTTCTTAATTGTTCAAGAGTAATATCTTTTCCAACTTCAAAATTTTGAATAAATTTTATTCCACCTGCTTCTAATAATTTTGTTCTTCTTTCAACAACAAATTTTTCTAATTTAAAATTCGGAATTCCATAAATTAATAAACCTCCTGCTCTATCATATCTATCATATACAGTTATTTGATATCCTAATTTACGTAATTGATCTGCAGCAGCTAGTCCCGCAGGTCCTGCTCCAATTATTCCAACACTTTGATTTTTTTCATTTTTAACATTCGTAGGATGTATCCAACCTTTTTCCCATGCACTATCTGTAATATATTTTTCAACTGAACCTATCGTTACTGTTCCATGTCCAGATTGTTCAATTACACAATTGCCCTCACACAGCCTATCTTGAGGGCATATTCTTCCACAAACCTCTGGCATATTATTTGTGCTTTGAGATAACTGATAAGCTTCTTTCAGTCTTCCCTCTGCAGTTAATTTTAGCCAATCAGGAATATTATTGCTCAGTGGACAATGAACTTGACAAAATGGAACTCCGCATTGAGAACATCTGCTAGCTTGTTCCTTTGCTTTTTCTTGAATAAAATCTTTGTAAATCTCATTAAAATCCTCTTTCCTATTAGAAACTTCCCTTTTAGGTGGATTCTGCTGACCTATATTTATGAATTTTAGCATTTTATCTGACATAATTACCCTATAAAAAATCAAGATATATCATCATTTTGATTAATAAAAGAAGAATAAGGACAGTATGTATGACCTTTTTTTTCAATAAAAGTTAATGATATCAACGAATATTAAATTTTGCATAGCTCTTATGTTGCCATGGAATTGTTTTATTTAAAGAATACTTAGGTTACGAATTAATAAATATAGATGACAGAAATAATTGAAATATTAATTTTATCTTTAATTCAAGGTGTATCAGAGTTTTTACCTATTAGCTCTTCTGCTCACTTAATTGTTGTATCTACTCTTTATAATTTCAAAACAAGTTCGTTATTGATAGACACTAGTTTACACCTAGGATCACTATTTGCTATTATATATTACTTCAAAAAAGACTTATTAGATTTTCAGAACAACCAAAAATTACTATTTTTGATAATTATTGGCTCTATTCCGATTATGGTTATTGGTTACTTTCTATATATTACTAATTTAATTGATTTGTTAAGAAATATAAAAGTAATTGCTTGGACTACATTGATTTTTGGAATTATTCTATATATTGCTGATAGAAGTGATTTTAAAAATAATATAAGATCAAATTTAAACTTAAAAACTATTTTATATATAGGTTTTTTTCAAACACTAGCGTTAATACCTGGCACGAGCAGGGCTGGAATAACTATAACTGCAGGAAGATTTTTAAAATTTAATAGACATGACTCAAGTAAAATTTCTTTCTTACTATCCATTCCTGCTTTGGCAGGAGCTAGTTTTCTTGGATTACAAAATACTTTTCAACAAAGTTTTGAAATAAATTTTCACGTACTAATCGCGATAACTTTATCTTTTTTATTTTCTTTTTTTACAGTTAAACTTTTCTTAAATTTTATTACCAAATTTTCTCTAAGTGTATTTGTTTTTTATAGAGTTATAATTGGTTTAATTTTACTTATAATAAGTTACAATTAGTTTTTTTTAAATATTGGTGCTAATTGAGAAAAAAGAACTCCAAATAAAATAAATAAACATCCAAATAAATTATTTATATCTAAAATTTGATTTAGCAAAATCCAGGCTGCTATTGTTGCAAATACTCCTTCTAGAGAAAATATTATTGCAGAAGGTGCAGGAGAAATATTCCTTTGTGCATAAATTTGTAGAACAAAAGCTAGTCCTCCCGACAAAATTCCAGCATACAATATCTGAAACTTTTCTTTTAAAATATTTAAAATAATAAAATCTTCAAAAATTAATCCTATAATTAATGACAAAACAGAAACTATTAAAGTTTGAATTGCCCCAATTGTTAAAGGTAAATTGTAATTTTCAATAATTTTACCTGTAAAAATAATATGTGTACTCCAAAAAAAAGCTCCTATTATAACTAGGGTATCTCCCATTCTTACTGTTGCATTGTAAAAATTTGTTAATAAATAACCTCCAATTACGCAAAGAAAAACTGATGGCCAAATACTCCAGTGAATCGGTTTTTTGTAAATAAAAAAAATAATAAACGGAACCATAGGTACATAAAAAATTGTAAAAAATGCTGCATTAGCTACATCAGTAAAAATCAGCGCAACTTGCTGTAATGCTGATCCCAAAAATAATGAAATACCAATCAAAATTACAAGATAAATGAATGGGCTTTTGTTTTTTTGCAAAGATCTTTTAATTTTTTTTCTTTCAAAAAAAAAAGCTAATGGAGATACGACTAAGAATCCTACAAAAAATCTCACTGAATTAAAAGTAAAAGGACCAATTTCATCCATACCAGTATCCTGAGCAATAAATGTTGTCCCCCAAATTAAAGTGCAAAGTAAAGCGCTAAATAAAGAAACTGTTTTAGACATAAAAATATTTATACAGCCAATTTATAGGCAAAATTTTTACCTAGATTTTCTTTTATATCATTATTAAATCTAGAAGCTTCTGCTCCATCTATAATTCTATGATCGTAAGATAAAGAAAGTGGGAGCATAATTCTTGTTTGAAACTTCCCATTAATTAATTTTTGTTTTTTTTCAGATCTACCTATTCCTAAAATTGCAACCTCAGGATAATTGATGATCGGTGTAAAAAAAGAGCCTCCTATTCCACCTAAACTTGTTATTGTCATTGATCCTCCTAAAAATTCTTTTTTATCTATTTTAAGATTTCTGCACTGTTCACTTAATGTTTTTAATTCCATACTAATATTATTAATATTTTTATTATCAACATTTCTAATTTTAGGAACCATCAACCCGTTTTTTGTGTCAACAGCTATTCCGATATGAAAATATTTTTTTAAAATAATTTTTTCATTATCAATTGATGAATTAAAATTTGGAAATTTTTTTAATGACTTCACTAATGCTTTAACTATAAAAGCTAAAGGAGTAATTTTTTTTTTTTCACCAGTATAAATATCAGTTAATGAATTTCTAAAATCTTCCATTTCAGTAATATCTGCCTCATCATGATTTGTTACATGAGGAATATTTGTCCAAGAATTAACTAAATATTTTGCAGCAAGTTTTTTAATTCGCGGTATTTCTTTAATCTCTACCTTACCAAATTCTGCGTGGGAATATTCATTTTCAATTTTAGTTTTTTGAATTCTATTTGACTCATAATTTTTACTTATTTTTGATGATACAAATTTTTTAATATCTTCTTCAATAACTCTACCATCTCTTTCACTCCCAGGAACTTTATCTATTTCTACGCCAAGTTCTCTTGCAAATTTTCTAGCTTTTGGACTTGCAGAAGTAATATTGGTAATATTTGATTTAGTTAATTTTTTTTCTTCAATAATTTGATTTATTTTTTCATTTTTTTTGAGATTATTTTTTTCTTTTTTTTCTTTTAGTTCCTCTTCTTTAACGTTTAATGTTAATATGACACTCCCTTCAGAAACTTTATCTCCAACTTTTACCTTTATAGATTTAACTACACCATCAAATATACTGGGTATTTCGACACTCGACTTATCACTTTCAATTGTAATTATTGGATCGTTTTTTTTTATCGATTTATTCTCTAAAACTAATACCTCAATAACTTCTACATCTTTAAAATCACCAATATTTGGTACTTTAATTTCTTTATCTTGCATATTATAATTTTGTAGGCATTGGTTTATTTATATCGATTTTATACTTTTTTATTGCTTGGTTGGCATATTTCGAGGCTATTAACTGCTCTTTTGCTAAAACACTAAGGCCATAAGCCACAATGTGTTCTTTATCTACTTCAAAAAATTTTCTTAGATTTTTTCTTGTGTCACTTCTACCATAACCGTCAGTTCCTAATGAATAAAAACTTTTGTTAGTATATGGTCTAATTTGATCAGAGTTCATTCTCATATAATCAGAGGCTGCTATTATTGGACCTTCTGTCTTTCCTAAGCATTTTTCAACAAATGAAATTTTTTGCTCTTTATCAGGATTTAAAAGATTATATCGTTCTACTTCCATTCCGTCTTTCCTCAGCTCATTAAAACTTGTAACACTCCAAATTTCACTATCTATTTGATATTCTTTTTGAAGAATTTCTGCTCCAGCCAACATTTCTCTTAATATCGTTCCTGAACCTAAAAACTGAATCTTTGTCTTTTTATATCCTGTAAATTCTTTAATCTTATACATCCCTTTTAAAATCCCTTTTTCACAATTTTTAGGTATAGCAGGATGTGAATAGTTTTCGTTCATGGTTGTTATATAATAAAAAATATTTTCATTTTTTTCATGCATTCTTCTAAGTCCTTCCCTAAAAATTACTGCAAGTTCGTAATGGAATGTAGGATCATATGATATGCAATTTGGTATTGTGGATGCTAATAAATGACTATGTCCATCTTGGTGCTGTAAACCTTCACCAGCTAAAGTTGTTCTTCCTGCCGTTGCTCCAATTAAAAATCCTCTTGCCTGACTATCTCCCCCAGCCCATGCAAAGTCTCCTATCCTTTGAAAACCAAACATTGAATAAAAAAGATATATTGGTATCATTTCAATATCATGATTTGTATAAGAAGTTCCAGCTGCAATCCAAGATGACATTGCACCTGCTTCGTTAATTCCTTCTTCTAAAACCTGACCACTTTTTTCTTCTCTATAAGAGCTTAATTGAGCTGAGTCTTCAGGTTCGTATTTTTGTCCTTCATGTGCATAAATTCCTATTTTTTGAAAAAAACCTTCCATTCCAAAAGTTCTTGCCTCATCAGGAATAATTGGAACTAATCTTGGTGCAACATTTTTATCTCTAAGAAGATTCGTTAAAATTCGGACCAAAGCCATTGTGGTAGACATTTCCTTTTCTCCAGTCGACAATTTCATAGAATCAAAAATATTTACTGGCGGCGCCTTAATAGGTTTTGAAAAAGTTGTTCTTTCTGGAAGAAATCCACCTAAATTCATTCTTCTTTCTTTGATATATTTAATTTCTGGTGCTTTGTCATCAGGTTTGAAATATTCTATATTTTTAACTTGCTCATCAGTCAAAGGAACATCAAACCTATCTCTATAATATAATAAATCTTCTACATCCAATTTTTTAGTTTGGTGAGAGGTGTTAACACTTTCTCCAGTTTTTCCCATTCCATAACCCTTAATTGTTTTAGCTATTATAACTGTTGGACTATCTTCATTTTTCATTGCCTGATCATATGCTGCATATACTTTGTGAGGATCATGACCTCCACGATTTAGCCTCCAAATATCTTTATCAGATAAGCTTGAGACTAATTCTTCAGTTTCTGGATATTTTCCAAAAAATTTTTCTCTAACATATAAACCATCTCTGGCCTTCATTGCTTGATATTCTCCGTCAAGAGTTTCGTTCATAACTTTAACAAGGTGACCTGTTTTATCTTTGGCTAATAATGAATCCCAGTATGAACCCCAAATCACTTTGATTACATTCCAGCCCGCCCCTCTGAAAATTCCTTCTAATTCTTGTATAATTTTTCCATTACCTCTAACTGGTCCATCCAATCTTTGTAAATTACAGTTAACTACAAAAATTAAGTTATCTAATTTTTCTCTAGCAGCTAATCCTATGGCTCCTAAAGATTCTGGCTCATCCATTTCTCCATCTCCTAAAAATGCCCAAACTTTTCTACCTTCGTCTTTAATTAATCCTCTATTTATTAAATATTTCATATATCTTGCTTGATAAATTGCTAACATAGGACCTAAACCCATTGATACAGTTGGAAACTGCCAAAAACTAGGCATTAACCACGGATGAGGATATGAGGAAAGTCCACCAGGTTTTACTTCTTGTCTAAAGCTATCTAATTGTTTTTCATTGAGCCTACCCTCTAAAAAAGCTCTAGCATACATGCCTGGAGCACTATGGCCTTGAAAATAAATTAAATCTCCCCCAAATTTATTATTTTTCGCCCTCCAAAAATGATTCATTCCGACGTCATAAAGTGTTGCTGCAGAGGCAAATGTACCTATATGTCCACCAAGCTCTGGAAATTTTTTATTAGCCCTAACTACCATTGCTGCAGCATTCCATCTTATTAACGATCTAATTCTTCTTTCAATATTTTGATCACCTTTAGATTTTATCTGTGCCTCTGGTGAAATAGTATTTATGTAAGGTGTATTTCTTGAAAGTACTAAATCTGAACCTTCTTTATATGAATAATCTATCAACTCTTTAATCAGAAACTGTGCTCTATTCTTTCCATCTTTTTTGAGAACAGACGACATGGACTCTAACCAATCTTTAGTTTCTAATGGATCAATGTCATTATCATTAGAAACTTGAATTATTTTTTTTTGTTTTTGTTCCTTCTGCTCACTTTTTGGAGTTTCTTGTTTTTGATTTTTTAATACACTCTCAGCTTCCTCAATGATATTTTCAGTATCTTTTGGAATTATTTTTTCTGAAAGTGCTACTTTCTCTGAGGAAATATTTAATATTAAATCACCTTTGGATACCTTATCGCCTATTTTAACATTTATTTGTTTAATAGTTCCTTCGACAGTAGATGGAACTTCTACACTAGATTTGTCACTTTCAATTGTAACAACTGGATCATTTAGTTTAATTTTTTCTCCAGCTTTTACCAGTATTTCGATGACCTCTACTTCTTCAAAATCTCCAATATCTGGAACGAGTAATTTCTGATTCATTATTTTTAAACGTTTTATATACTTAAAATATGTATATTAGATATATTTTTAACACATTTGAAGCCATTTTAAGACATCCTTATGAGGCACAAAGGCATTATGATTGCAATTTTATTAAAAAGAATAATTAAATCAAAGAATAAGTACAATTTTGATGCAAGGTTTTGGATACAAAAAGCCTTACTTGGTAAAAATTTTAGAAATAATACATTCTAATTTTTTTTACAATACACAAAGAAAAAAATCTTTTATAAACTAGGTATAAGTTTAGAAATTAGCGCCTGTAGCTCAATTGGATAGAGCGCTTGGCTACGGACCAGGAGGTTCTGGGTTCAACTCCTAGCAGGCGCACCAAAAAAAGGTTATTAAATATGATAGAGTGGCTGACAAAATCATCTTTACAAAAATCAGTGATATATTTTTTTATTATAATTTTTATAGTTTTATTAATTCTAACTTTTATATTATAAAAAATTATGTCTAATAAATTTGAACAAATAAGTGTTAAGCCTGGATTCATGAAGCACAATGGTGGAGTTTTATTTAGAACTATATCTGAAACACAATATGAATTTAAATCTACAATTAATGCAAATCATTTAAATGCAGCTGGTATTTCTCATGGTGGCTACTTATCTGCTTTAATTGATGCAGGAGCTGGAACTGCAGCACATAGGTCAGCTAATGGTTTACCATGTGTTACTATATCATTAGACATAAAATTTATTGGCACCTCAAAATTAGGAGACGAAATTACTGGTTTTGTCAAAATTTTAAAAAAGACTAAAACCTTGGTTTTTTTATTTTGTGAACTTAAATGTAATGATAAAATTATTACGTCTGCTTCAGGAGTGTGGAAAATTTTAAAAATTAAACCTTCAGACCTGGGCCCTGGTGGCTAATTATTCTTTTCTTCTTGAGTTTAAATAACCAAATATGATGAATAATAAAATTGCAAAAGGATAAATAATTCTTTTACTTGGTCTATCTGAATTTTCTATTTTAAACTCGCTTATGTAATCTCCAGTTTCAAATCCACTTTTTTTAGCTTCACCATTCCACTTCAAAGTATCTACAATTATTCTGTTATTTTTATTGACCAAAATAATTCCATAATCTTCAAGATTAAATTCATTTTTAAAAGTATTTTTTTCAATCACAAATAATTTATATCTTTCACCATATGGACTGGGTCGCGTAACTTTAAAACGTATTTCTTTGTTAGGATTTAATTTCACTAAGTGAATTTCATCAATATCTTTATAATTATATTTTGGGTAAAATTTATTAAGAACAAATTCAGGTGATAACAAAGAAATTGAGATTAATAAAAAAACTATTATCTCATACCATCTTAATCTATTGATAAACCAACCTTGAGTAGCTGCAGTGAAAATTAATATTCCAGCTAAAGAAGTGATAATTACAACTAATGCATGCCAAACATCTTCTATACCAATTAATAATAATTCGTGGTTAAATAAAAACACAATCGGAAGTATTCCAGTCCTTAGGCTATACCAGAATGCTTGCAAACCAGTTCTAAGAGGATCCCCTCCAGATATTGCTGCAGCAGCGTAAGATGCAAGACCTACGGGTGGAGTTACATCAGCCATTAAACCAAAATAGAAAACAAATAAATGAACCGCTATCAGAGGAAAAATAAATCCAGAAGCATTTCCAACATCAACTAATACTGTTGCCATTAATGATGCTACTACAACATAATTTGCAGTAGTTGGTAAACCCATTCCAAGTAATAAACATAAAATTATTGTTAAAAACAATAAAATAGCAACATTGTCCTTAGCAATAGACTCAATCACTATAATTAAATTTGTGCTTAAGCCTGTAGAACCAACAGCTCCTACTATTATTCCAGCAGTAGCAATAGCTATACCGACACCAACCATATTTAAAGCACCTTTTTCAAAACCAACTATTGTCTCATTAAACCAAAACTTAAGTCCATCTAGAAAATTCGTTTCTTTAATCAACTTATTAATTAAATTTACAAAAATTAATGCAATAGTTGCATAGAATATAGAATATGAAGCGGTAAATCTTAAATAAACAAGCATGTATATTAAAACAAAAATAGGAATTAAAAAATGTAAACCTGACAAAAATGTTTTTTTTAAATTTGGTACATCTGAGTCATCCATTCCTTTTAAGTTTAATTTTAAAGCCTCTAGGTGAGAAATGTAAAATAATGCTATATAGGAGATAATTGCAGGTAAAAAAGCATGTTTTACAACTTCAAAATAAGTAACTCCAATAAAACTTGCCATAACAAAAGCAGCAGCTCCCATTACTGGTGGCATAATCTGACCATTTACAGAAGATGAAACTTCTATTGCTCCAGCTTTTTCTTTTGAGAAACCAGTTTTTTTCATAATAGGTATTGTAAAAGTTCCAGTTGTAACAGTATTTGCTATTGATGATCCAGAGATTAGACCTGTCATTCCAGATCCTAAAATAGCTGCTTTTGCTGGCCCACCTCTCATTTTACCAACCATAGCAAAAGCTAAATCTAAAAAATATTTTCCTCCTCCTGCAGTCTCAAGTAATGCACCAAATAAAACAAATAAAAAAATAAAATCTACAGAAACACCTATAGGAATTCCAAAAATTGCCTCTTGGTCAAGCCATTGAAAACCAACAAGTCTATTCAGCGAGAGTCCTCCATGAGAAATTATCTCTGGCGCGTATCTTCCAAAATAAGAAAATAGTAAAAAACAGATAGCTATCAAAACTAATGGTAAACCAATAGCTCTTCGCGTAGCTTCAAGTAATATTAAAATTCCACAACTGCCTATAATTAATTCTACTGGTAAATTTAAATTTTTTCCTAATGTAACATTTAGAAGAACTCCCCCTCTATCTACAAGTTGATCATAAAAAAAATAAATATAAAGACATGAAAAAGCCCCAATAATGCTAATAAAAATATCAAATATTGAAATTTTTTTTCCTTTAGAAATTGGGTAGATTAAAAAAGCTAAAGTCAAAGCAAAGCCTAAATGAATTGCTCTAGCTGGCAATCCTTTAAACATCCCAATATTGAACATAAAAGGAAAAGGAGAGGCATACCAAAGTTGAAATAATGACCAAATAATTGCTATAGAAGCAACAATTTTTAAATGTATGCCAGTAAGATTCTTTGCTGGCGATAAATCTTCTCTAATCTTAATTTCTACTTTATCACTAATAGTTTTTTTCATTTTAGAAAAGGTACTCTATATCAAAAAAAAAGGCCTAATAATTATATCAGGCCTTTTAATTTAATTAAGCGGTTAGATTACATTAAGCCAGCTTCTTTATAGTATCTCACTGCACCTTCGTGTAACGGAGCTGACAAACCATCAGCAATCATATCTTCTTTTTTCAGTGACGAAAAAGCAGGGTGTTGTTTTCTAAAATCATCAAAATTTTCAAAAACAGCTTTTACTACTAAATAAACTAGGTCAGCTTCTACAGCATTACTAGTTACTACAGTAGCTTTAACACCAAAAGTAGTTACATCTTTTTTTTGTCCCGTGTATGTGCCTGCTGGTATTACAGCTTTTGCATAATAATCTGCACCATCAATCAAGCCTTGTACTGGTCCACCCGTTAGATTTATTGGCAATGCTTTTGCTGCACATGTCGCAGCTTGCTCCATTGCTCCGTTGGGAAATCCTACTGAATAGCCATAAGCATCAATTTTACCATCGCATAATGCCTTCACTTGTTCTGAAGATGTAAGCTCAGTAGTCGATTTAAAATAACTATTATCAACTCCCATTGCTTTCATAAGCTCTTCCATAGTTCCTCTCTGACCTGAACCAGGATTACCAATGTTAACAACTTTTCCTTTTAGTCCTTTAAAATCTTTTACTTTAGCTTTTTTTCTTGCCCAAATTTGGAAGGGTTCGTTGTGTACTGAAAAGACAGCTCTTAAACCTTTAAACTGTTTTCCTTCCCATTTACTTGAACCATTAACAGCATGATATTGCCAATCAGACTGTGCTACACCAAATTGAAATTCTCCCGCAGAAATTTGTCCTATATTATAATTGGATCCGCCGGTTGATGGAGCGGTACATCTGTAAGCCTTATCTATACCTTTTTTTCTTCCATGTTCTTTAGCAATTGCGGACTTATGAAGCATTTTACAAATTGCATTTCCAGTTTGAAAATATACTCCTGTAGGTCCACCTGTTCCTATCGTGAAGAACTCTGCAGATTTGGCAACATTCATAAAAGATAGAGATGCAACAAAAATCAATAGAGCACTTGATAGAGATGTTATTATTTTTTTCATATTATTCTCCTCTACTCATTATTTATATTAGTTAATTCTAACAATAATTTAAGGGGTATGTATAGATTGTATTTATATTGATTCAGACCACTTTTTTAACCTTTTAACACCCTCAATAATTTTTGGTGCAAATTTTAATATTAAATCATTATCAATTTTTTCCGTTTTTTTTATATTATCCATAAACTCTTGGCCATTAAAATGGGTAAAGCTTAATCTTGCTAACATTTTTGTTTCATCAAAACCAAAATCTGATCCTGGCAATAAAACTACTCCCGTTTCCTTTAAAAGATTACTACACATTTCAGATGAAGAAGAAAAACATTTATTCAAAAATTCTGGCATAAGATAAAATCCTCCCTGGGGTTTGTTAATTATAATTTTATTAGATTTTAAATTTTCATAAACATAATTTCCAACTGCTTTAAGAATATTTTTAGAATCGATTATATATTTACTATGATCATTCGAATAAGCTGCAATAGCAGCATATTGAATTGGTGCACTCACTGATGAAAAAGTTTCGCTTGCTAATATATTTATTGTATTTTTTATATCGCTTAAAGTATTTGGAACTATAAAATATCCTAGTCTCCAGCCACCTGCACCACACCACTTACTTAAACCAGTGCTTATTATTGTTTTTTCAGGGCAAAAATTTGAGATAGATTTATAATCATCTTCAAAACTTAATTCTGAGTAAATCTCATCTGATAAAATAATTAAATTATATCTTTCAGTTATTTTACTAATTTCCTCTAAGTTTTTACATATTTGTCCTGAAGGATTATTTGGCGAATTTAAAAATAGTAAATATGTTTTATTTTTATCTTTTAAAATAATTTTTTCTATTTCCTTTCCAGTTGGAAACCAATTATTTTCTTTTGTTGTTTGTAAAGTTTGAACTTTATTTCTTCCTAAGATTGCTTGTGGTAAATATGATACCCAGCTTGGAATTGGTAGAATTATATCTCCTTCAAAAACAACATGTAATAAAAACATTAATTCTTTTGAGCCAGGGCCAATAATTATATTTTCGTAATTATAATCATAATTTTTTTTTTTTGATGTATATTTTGCAATAATATTTCTAAGATCTTTAAGACCCTGCATAGGTAAATATTTATTCTGATAGGCGTTATTTTTTAACTCATCAACAACATCTCTGGGAACTTGAAAAGGTGACTGGCCAAAACCAAACTTAAAAATTTTTTTACCTTTATTTTCTAATTCATTAGAAGTTTCGTTTATTTTTAAAGTAGAGGAGGGTTTCAAGTTTTTAACTATATTTTTAAGCATTTTTTTTTATAAAAATTTTATTAAAAAATTTCATTAGAATTTATTTCATTTATGTTACTCTATTGCAGATAAAAATACTAAAATGAGAACTTTTTCCTTACGATTCGGTCATGTTTTAGACTATTTTTGTTCTTTATGACTAACTACATATAGTGGGGCAATAATTAAATATACTAAAGATTGAAATGAAAAAAAATAAAATAACAGCAGTCCTAGGACCCACCAATACTGGGAAAACATTTCAAGCCATTGAAACTATGCTTGGATTTGAAAGTGGCATGATGGGCTTTCCTTTAAGGTTACTAGCAAGAGAGGTATATGACAAAATTATTCAAAAAATTAACCCAAATAAAGTAGCATTAATTACTGGAGAGGAGAAAATAATTCCTTCAAACGCAAAATATTACCTTTGCACTGTGGAATCTATGCCAATCGATAAAAATTTAGACTTTGTTGCAGTAGATGAAATACAAATGTGTGCGGATAATGAAAGAGGACATATTTTTACTGATCGATTGTTAAATTTACGTGGTGAAAAATTAACTATGTTCTTGGGAGCTAATACAATTAAAAATATAATTTCTAAATTAGGTGAAGATACTGAATTTATAAACAAAGAAAGATTATCAAGTTTATCCTATGTCGGGCATAAAAAAATTTCCAGAGTTAACAGAAAAAGTGTCATTATAGCTTTTTCTACAGAAGAAGTTTATGCGATCGCTGAATTAATTAGAAGACAAAAAGGTGGTGCGGCTATAGTTATGGGATCACTTAGCCCAAAAACAAGAAATGCTCAAGTTGAATTATATCAATCCGGAGATGTAGACTTTTTAGTTGCGACAGATGCAATTGGAATGGGTATCAACATGGATCTAGAAAATGTTTTTTTTTCTAGCATAAGAAAATTTGATGGAAAAAAATTAAGAAGATTGAAACTATCAGAAATAGGTCAAATTGCTGGAAGAGCTGGAAGATATCTGAACGATGGAAATTTTGGAATTACGGGAGATTGTGGTGAAATCAAAGCAGAAGAAGTTGAATTATTAGAAACTCATAAATTTGATGAAATTAAAACTTTATTTTGGCGAAATACTAATCTAAATTTTAATAATGCATCAAGTTTAATAAAATCACTTGAAGAACGACCTAATAAAGATTGGTTAAAGAGAATAAATGATTGTGAAGACGAAAAAATTTTCAAATATTTCTTGAAAGATTTAGACCACTATAAAATTGGAAACAACAAAGAAGAACTATCTTTACTTTGGGAATGTTGCCAAATTCCTGACTTTGTAAAGAAAACTTACGGTAATCACCTTGAGGTAGTAAGTAAAATTTTTAGCTTTTTGAACAAAAAAAATGGAAAAATTACTAATAAATATATGAAACAACAACTTATAATGCTTGATAAACTAGATGGAAATGTAGACTCTTTATCAAATAGAATTGCAAATGTTAGAACATGGTCGTATGTATCTAACAAAATAAATTGGGTTGAAAACCAAGATTATTGGGTTGAAAGAACCAAAATATTAGAGGATAAATTATCTGATAGATTACATGAAGAACTTACTAAAACTTTTATCGACAAAAGAGCAAGTGCACTTGTAAGAGGATTAAAACAAGATATGAATTTTGATACAAAAATAATTGAAGATAGCAAAGTCATGATTGACAATCAGTTTATAGGAAGGTTAAAAGGTCTTAAATTGGAGTTGGATCTTAAAGATGGAACATTAGACACAGATATCAAATCTCTAAAAAAAGCAGCACGACAAAATATTGGTCCAGAATTAAATAAAAGAATTGATCAGATCATCAAGACTGGATTAATTGAAATTAAAGATGATTTTAAAATTTATTGGGGAAACTTTCCAATTGCTAAGTTGCTACCTGGCAAGGACTATTTAAAACCAGATTTAAATTTAATTATTGATGACATAGTTGACCTATCTAGTCAAAAAAATTTAAGTAATTACATCAAAAAATGGATAGAAGAAAAAATTAATCTTGTTTTAAAAAGTTTGATCGATCTTAAAAATCTAAAAGAAAGTAATTCTTCAATAAGAGCTTTAGCGTATCAGCTCTATGAAAATAATGGAGTCTTAAAAAGAGAAATTGTTTCAGAATATTTAAAAAAATTGGGCCAGGATGAAAGAAAAATTTTAAGAAATATGGGAGTGAAGTTTGGAAGATACCATGTTTTTCTTTTTAAATTGCTTAAACCAGAGTCAGTTTCATTGCGAATTTTATTATGGAAAAACTTTCACCAAAAGTTTTTTAATCTAATGCCACCAACTTTCGGGCTTAATTTTTTAGAAAATAAAAGATCAATCAACTCTAACTTTATGCTTCTTTGTGGATTTGAAAAGTTTGATGAGTACTTTATTAGAATAGATATATTAGAGAGATTATTTGTTTTAATAATTAATTCTAATCCAGATACTAAAAGCGAAATAAAACTGACTGCAGAAATGTTAAATCTCCTTGGATGCAGTAAAGATAATTTTTTAAAATTAATTAAAAAAATGAATTACAGGACTTACAAAAAAAATGATGAATTTTTCTTTAAATATTCACCATTTAAAAAAGAAGCTAGCATAAACAAAAAAAATATAGTAAATGATACCCCATTTGAAAAATTAAAAGAAATAAGCTTCAAATAAAAATAACTAAAAGGTATTCATAAAATGAAAGAAATAGAAATACTTTCAAAGACAGCATCTCTTTTAATCCATGCTGCAAAAATGGATGAAAACTATACTGAAAAAGAAAAAAGTATTATCAAAAAAACAATGATTGAATTGGGTGTAAATGAAAATGATTTAAATAATCTTATGCTTGATGCGGAAAAAAATGAAAAAAATTCTAATCAAATTTTAGATTTCACAAAAATACTTAAAGCTACAAAAAGTAGTTTTAAAGTCAAATTAGTTGAGTCTTTATGGAAAATTATTTACTCAGACATGAGTTCTGATATGTTTGAAGACAATTTAATGAGAAGACTAACAGGATTATTATATCTTGATAAAAAAATGGTTGGAGATATTAAAGAAAAGATAAAAGAAGATTTAAATAAATGACTTACCTAGTAAATGAAAAATGTATCCGATGTAAAGAAATGGACTGTGTAGAAGTTTGTCCTGTAGACTGTTTTTATGAAGGAAAAAATATGCTTGTAATTAAACCTGATGAGTGTATAGATTGTGGCGTTTGTGAGCCGGAATGTCCCGTTGATGCAATAGTAGCAGATACAGAGTCTGGTAGCGAAAAATGGTTAGAAATGAATACTAAATATTCTGAAATTTGGCCAAACATAACTGTAAAAAAAGATCCTCCTGTGGATCACGAAAAATACAAAGATGAAGAAAATAAATTTGAAAAATATTTTAAAGAAAACCTTTAAAAAAAAACCTAAAAAGGTAAAAAAAATAAAAAAAATAAAAAAAGTAAAAAATATTAAAGCTAAAAAAGTAATAAAAAAATCTGAAAAAAAAATAAAAAAAATTATAAAACAAAAAAAAGAAGTTAAAAAAATTGAAACTTTAAGAATTTCTAAAAGTAATGAACAAAAACCAGAGATAAAAAAAATTAAAAAACAACAAACTGAAAAAAAAGAATATAAACCA
>MDTB01121880.1_pt1 | contig 17617 bp, 19 predicted proteins | sample 811161 | NCBI WGS metagenome assembly MDTB01 (sample SAMN05326650, study PRJNA326480) | marine metagenome | isolation source: seawater | place: Mediterranean Sea | collected 2009
ACGCGTACCTCGAAGCCGAGAAAGGCAACTATGGACCAGTGAAGGAGCTGCACGTGCTCTTCCAAGACCCGTACGCGGAGGGGCCAGAGCCGGAAGGGTTTGCCGAAAAATACTATAGAAAGGCGCCGTTAGAGACGTACGAAGGCGTTGGCCTTGGGGGGACCGCGTACATGACGTGATCCTCCACCTCCTTTACTTCGATGTAGTGACTGGTCTTCAGAAGATACTCGCCGCGCCCTTTGGCAGTAACATCAAGCAATCCGATATGCGATCTCAGCCGGATACCATCATCGATGAGGATTGGTTGCAGGACTCGAACTTTATCGAGACCATAGTTGAGCGGCGACGTCCCATCGACTGGCCACAACCCTGTGCTCCGATAGAAGTGCGACAATAACGACCCCACGTGGAAGCCGTGCATCAGCGTACCGCCATAGCGTGTGTTCTTTGCGTATTCAGGATCGCAATGTCCGGGCGTTCGCCAGCGCGTCACTTCACCAAAAACATTCACCTGTACCTGATCGATCTCTACCCAGTCACTGACACCTAGTGGTTCACCGATATGATTCTCTGCCGTTGCCAGTGCGAAAGTCTCCATGACTTCAGTTCTCCACTTCGATCAAAACGGCTTCTTTCGGCCACGCAAGGTGTCATCAAACCTACGTGCCATCAAGAAGTCCATCGCGCTTTCTATTGCCGTTGGTGTCCCCAGCCTGCGTAGCAACTCGACAGCGATAGCCGCCACGTATCCACATCGATCATCTAGCGCAGCGCGTGCTAGACGCTCCAGAGTATGACGATCAGTCCCGTTATACAGCCCGCTGAGCATCGCATGCACCACGTTCATACGCACCTGGTCCTGCGCCGTCCAGCCACGACCAACCAGCACCTCCTGCCATCCAGGTGTTTCTTCGAATAAGAGGCGGTCAAAAACGGATAGCGCTTCGTCGACAGGCTGTCCGATCAACGCCAGTGCATCAAGAACCTGTCGTACCACCGTCGCTTCAGTGGATCTAAGCAACGAGACCAGCTTCGGAATGGCAACAGCAGCAGGATCACCGATCTCCCCCAAAGCAAAAACCGCGTTGATCTGCATCCACGGATCAGGTTCGTCCAAGAGTTCACAGAGCGCAGGAACGGCTCGTTTGCCTGCGGCAGCCAGGCTATAGGTGACATCCTCCATCACTATGGCGCGTTCGTTCCAGCGACGCGGATCGTCCTTTACTGCATCAACCGGCAGAACCTTCCCGTCTTTGTCCTTACGCAGCGTGCGTTGGTGGAGGTTTTGCCCACCGTGTTCACGTAGTTTGGAGATAAGCTCATCTACGTTCGCCGTGACAGCATCCTGATAGATAGCAGACAAAACTAAAAAGGGGCTATCTTGCGCGTTGGAATTACCGGCCACGTCACAAGGAGCCCAGGATGCACCACGTAACCAGCTCCAGATGTACGACCAAGCCATATCACCTTCATCGTCAGGAATGCACCTTTTGGGTCGCTTCCATTCGCTCTCACGGTTGTCCCAGAGCGGTTTGTCAGGGATCCGCGTTCGAGCGAATACGAACTTCACCATGTTGCGATCGATGTCTGTGTAGTTAGGGAAAGCCGCATGGACCATATCAAAATGTAGGAGAACAAAACTTCCCTCTGGCATACGTTCAGGTAATACAACATGACGAGGCTGGATTGGATGAGGATACAGGTAGCTACCAGCCTGAACACGAGTCGGGCCCATCTCTCGCGGCGTCTCCCTCGGGAAGTAGAAACCAATGAGAAATCGCGGCAGATGGTGCCTTGCGCGGGCAAGTGGACTGTGCGCATCCTGATGCCATCCTGATCCAGCGTTGGATCCTTTTCCCATGGTCGGCCCGTTATCCGCATCATCGTAGCTGATCGACTGGTTCTCAACCGGCGTGCTGTGATGTATTGCCCGATGCGGATGCACCAGATAGTCAGGTCCTGCGAGCACCTGGAGGGCGCCGTCAATAACCGGCGAGCGAACAATGTCAAAGAGTGCAGGTATTCGAGCTCCGATATTGTTGCCAAACCACGACTCATAAGTAAACGTTGCCTGCACCTGCCGGTCGATGTGTGCATGCAACGACGGATCAACATCAGGCTGCAACACGATAAATCCGTTAGTGATGAACTCGCGAACCTGCTCGTCGGAGAGTAGCTTCATTGATGAACGCCTCGTGATTGGCAAAATTTGCAGACAGACCTTGCCAGACTGGATCCGGCAAGATCAAATGGGCCTCTCATTAAATAGACGACGACTCCATGCCCTACTTTGAACGTGACGACATCTCGATCTACTACGAAATTCACGGCGAAGGGTATCCCATCCTGCTGTTTGCACCCGGTGGTATGCGTTCATCAATACCGATCTGGACCAGTGGTTCTGAATGGAACCCGATCACCGCTCTGACGCCACACTATAAAATCATCGCGATGGATCAGCGCAACGCGGGCAAGTCGACCGCGCCGATATCCGGCGCAGACGACTGGACGACTTACACCAATGATCACATTGCTCTGCTTGACCACCTGAACATCAACCACTGTCACGTGCTGGGTGGCTGCATCGGTGGGCCCTATTGTCTGGGCTTGATGGAAGCCCAACCTGAACGTGTTTGTGCCGCTGTCCTCCAGCAATCGATCGGTGCCGATAATAACCGTGATACTTTCTACGACCTCTATGACGGCTGGGCCAACGCCTTGAGACCGAATCGACCGGAGGTATCAGAGCAGGATTGGGTAAAGTTCCGCAGCAATATGTTCGATGGCGAATTTGTGTATAACGTGTCGCGTGAATTTGTGGCGAGTTGTGAAATTCCAATGCTGGTCCTGATGGGGACCGACGTCTTCCATCCAGAAGTAACCTCAAGGGAGATCGCATCCCTGGCACCGAATGCCACTTTGATCGAAGAGTGGAAAGATCCAGAGAATGACAACACGGTTGCCAATGTGCTGGCATTCCTGCGCAAGCATACACCAAGAGTTTCTGGGTCACTCTGATCCGTATGCGGAAGAATCTACGGGCAGCTAATGAGTGCGATGATTAAGGTCTGTAGTGCCATGTGTGGGAGATCCTTAGGCTTTGCTGTGGGCAACCCCATTACATTCAAGATCCAAGATGATCTATCCCTCCTTCTCTTCGGGCTGATCCACGGTGGCCAACGCACTATCAACATACACGACGACCACCACGCCATTGCACGTGAGTCTATCCAGATTCAAACTATGATCGTGGTGATCATCATCAATCTTTCGCAGTGGCACGATGACGTTTTCACCCGCAAGCACCGTGTCGAACTTGTCACCCCCGTGACCGGATACAACCCTCAGGACTGATTGATACGAGGCCGAGATTGCCTCATGTCTTTCTGCAATCTAGGGACCGCCGTGGAAGCGCGCCCATCCCACAGCATTGGCATGGTAGAAATCATCGCGACGTGAAGGATCAGCACCGGCAGCTATATGCCGCATGATGTGGTCGTTCCATCATGATCACCGCCTGACCCGGCGGTTGCCGGGGATACAAATGAGCAATCAATCAGATTAATCCGCCTTCGCTGCGCGCGCCGCGTCAATCCGGCGCTTCATCTGATGAATCGTCAGTCCCTCTTTGACATCATCCGGTACCGGAGATGACATGGATCGGATGCGCTGATACTTGCCCTCATCCAGTGCCAGTCGAACAGCCAGCGTAGTCTTCGGACCGGAGTAGGATCCGATTTCGAGCAACCCGGACGAGAAGTAACCCATGCGCTGCAGCAGTTTGTCAGAGGCATTTTCGAGGACTTCTGGATCAACGGACAGCTGCCAGTTCTCCTGTTGCCGCATCCACGGCTTAACATTAGAGTTGGTCATGATATATCGCCATTCATCCGTGTGGTTGACGCCGGTACCGTGCAGCAGGCGACCATCCATCAGCATGACCGTCCCGCCCTTCGCCTCAACATTCACCGCGGGCGGCAGCGGGCCCACCTCTTCACCCGGCGTTGTCTGCGAAACCAGTCGATGACTGGTAGGGATCACCAATGTCCCACCGTTCACCTCGTTAACGTCCTGCATGATGTAAACAGTGTTTACTAGAACCGGTGCACCCGGGGTCTGGATTGGGTGAATCGCACCGGAATCCTGATGCAGGTTCTGCGGATAGCTACCCGGACGAGCAATGTTGGACGCAAACGAATATGCGTAGTGACCCGGCCCCAGCAGTTCCTTGTTCAACTGCTCAATCAAAGGACCACCCTGCACCCACTCGGGGCTGAATTCGATACACTTTGCGAAGCAATCGCCCTTGTTGACCAGGGTCCACATGATGTGAAAGTGCGGGGACATATCGGCAAGACCACACTCACGTTCGGCGCGTGCTTGCTCATCCAGACGATCCCGCATGTAGCTGCGCTGGTATTCACTCATCGCATCCTCGATCAGACAATAGCCATATTTCTGGAGATCCCGACGCGCTTTATTGATGTCCTTGGTCTCTACCGGCAGATCATCAAACACCTTCCAGTAGTTGTGCTTTCGCGGCACGGTTGTGTCGTAGTAGGGAGTACCGTTCAACCCGCCTCCCTCTGCACTGCGACCCGCGTCATAGAGCGGACACTGGAACGGTTCAGAGAGTGAGCCGTCGGGACGCGTTGCAGGGACACCATTGCCTCCAACAGGTGGTCTAAGCCAAGGATTGTTCACGTGCATAGATCGGAATGGTTCTCCAGAAGCGAACCACTGGGCATCCTTCATCTGATCTTCTTCAGTCGACAGGGCTTCGACGTTCTCTGACAAGAACTCTTCAGGGACCTGGCTGACATCCTTCGGCTGGGTACTCATATCATGTTTCCACAGGCAATCGCGCTTGAATTGCCGGTCATTATACTGAACTTGGAGCCACTGTTTTCGAATCCATTTGTAACCCTTAACTGACTCACATACGATCCGTCGGGCATTAGACGGAGCATATGATGGAAACCCATGGCCACTTTGATGAGAAATTCGCTGCTGTCCGCGACGCATTTGAGCGCAACTTCAGCGAAAAAGACGATATTGGAGCTTCTTTTGCCGTCACCATCGAGAGTGAACCGGTAATCGACATCTGGGCTGGACACCGGGATGCTGCGAAAACCCTCGACTGGGAGGAGGACCACGCGGGTGGATGCTGCAACGACGGTTCTATGAATCCTTGAGGCTGGTGAAACCCCGAGAAAGTTACGGAGCATAGATATGAGCGAAACATCAATCTGGTCCGGTGAGATCCTGTCCCTGGGAGAAGGTCCTCTGACCCACCACTTGCGCGGCAGTCTGATCTGGGTCGATATCAATGAAGCGCGCCTCTATGAACGCGCTTGGGACGAAAACATCACACGTGTAACCGTGTTGGAAGTACTACCGTCCGCAGCTGGTATCGTTGATGACGCAACGGTTTTGCTCGCGACCGAGACCGATATGCGAACTCTGAATCTTGATACCGGGGTCCAGGAAACACTGATTGCATTTCCCCACGACGATGAGATGCGCGCCAATGATGGGCGGGTGCATCCGAGCGGCGCGTTCTGGATTGGTACCATGGCCAAAGACGGCCGTGGGCGTCCTGGTGCCATCTATCGTCTGTTCGAAGGCGAACTCAGCCTCATGATCGAGGATGTCGTTACGCCGAACTCCATCTGCTTTGCGGCAGATGGCACATTCGCCTACTACACTGACACACCCACGATGAGCATCATGAAGGTGCCAACAGATCCAAAGACTGGTGAGATCTCTGGGAAAGCCCGTGTGTTCGTCAAGGTTGAAGGTGTCCCGGGAGGGCCCGACGGCAGTGTGACAGATTCGGAAGGTAACCTCTGGAACGCCCGCTGGGGAGGATCTTCGATCGATGTCTACAGTCCGGCAGGAGAACGCATCCATGCGTACAAAGTTCCGGTCCGACAACCGACCTGTCCATCGTTTGTCGGGCCAGACCTTGATCGCATCGTCACGACGTCGGCATCGGTAGGTTTATCTGATCCAGACCCACTTCATGACGGCGCCACCATTGAGCTACACGTCCCCGCAAAAGGACGACCGGAACCGATCGTCAAACTCTAAACATCTGTCGCTGTAGTGACCAAACGCAGACGCAAGGTCTATTCGACCATGCTACACTCCAAGTCCTTTTTTAGGGCCTCTCCGAATCAGGCGGTTCGAATCCATCTGTTTCAGGAATACGGTCACGGAACCCATTTGAGGAACAACACATGAATCTTTCAGACATCAAATCCATCGGCATCCTCGGTGCTGGGGTCATGGGCGGCGGCATTGCACAATGCGCCATTCAGGCAGGACAAGCGGTCATCATTAGAGATCTATCCGATGAAATCCTGGAGAGCACCAAGGACACCATTCTCAACGCCCGTTTTGGTTTCAACAATGCCGTCAAGATGGGGAAGATGACCCAGGATGAGTCGGACAAAGCCATGTCGTTGCTCAGTTACACCACTGACGTCAACGACCTGAAAGACTGTGATCTGATTATCGAAGCCATTGGCGGTGGTGCAGATGGCGCCATCGAAAACAAACCTCTCAAGCTCAAGGTCTGGGAAGAGATGGACGGCGTAGTCAAGCCGGAAGCGATTTTTGCCAGCAACACGTCTATGTTCACCATTGCAGATCTCGCTGCAGTGACCAACCGTAAGGATCGCTTCATCGGGATGCATCTTTTCAGCCCGGCGAACATCATGAAACTGGTTGAAGTGACCAGTACTGAAGAAACCGACAAGGCCGTTGAAGATTTGATCGTAGAAATGAGTGAGTCTTGGGGTAAGACACCAATTCGTCTAAAGGACGTTCCTGGTGATACCGGTTTCATTGGCAATCGCATCATGGCGGCAGTTCGCAAGGAAGCCATGAAGCTAATCGAAGAAGGTGTCGGTACCGCCGAAGATGTGAATACTGCCATGACACTTGGTTTCCGCTGGCCTGCTGGCCCATTCCCCAGCGGTCCGAACGCGCGATCCGGATGGAAGTGACCTGACCTTCAGTCAGGTCACCCTGAGCCCGACTCGACGTCGGGCCTCAGGGTCTTACACCAAACAGCCACTAACGAGTTTCCTTGCACGAACACTCCGTAGTCCTGAGTCTGCCTCGGGCTAAACCTGACCGGCACGCCCCAACAACCGCTTAGCGACATCTTCAACCGTTTGTTGAACAGTGACGCACGCCACTGTGAAAGCGCTGTATCTAGCTCCAGCAATGATTCCTGCGAGAACGTGAAGGTTCTCGCCTCCATCAATTCCTTAAATTGATTACGAGAGCTCGCCCCATAAATCGGCCCGCATCGTCGTTCCATCGCAACCCGACCTTACTGAAAATCTGCACATAATCACTGTTGCCGAACACCTGACCCAGTTGACTCTCTGCTCAGCTTAAATCGCAGAGCGGCGCGGTATACCCATGTCGACAGCATGCTGAAACCACGCGATACGTGACTGGTCGTCATGCTGACGGTTCGCCATGTTGCCCAAAATGGGGGATGAAATAATCTTGAACACCATTATCGATGCATTACTCACCAGTCTCCACCAGGCGCTGGCGCCGTCGGCCAACGTCGCTTTAACCGACCGTTGGGGGTAGTCTTGAGGAACAGCCAGATTGAGAAAACCAGCATGTCAGAGACTGTCACCTTCATCTCATCAGCCATGACAGAGGACGGTGCGCTGTGTATTGCACGGACCGAAACCGATGGTGTTGATTCCGAAGTCACCTGGCTTTCGGACACAGTCCACAATGACTACAAACCGGTGATCAATCCAGACGGGACCAAAATCGCGTTTTTTCGAACATACCAGGAAGACCCAAGTTTTTTCCTCTGGCGCAGCAGTATCTGTGTCATAGATATTGATGGCGGTAACTTCCATGAAATCACCGATCATACGCATATGAACACCGAACCCTATTGGACACGGGATGGCGAAGACCGCGTTTCCTGGTCACGCATGGTTCATCCCGACAACGGGAAACAAGGTACTTACGCGTACTGGACGAAACACTGCGCAGACCCCGGACAAGAGCAATGTCTATCGGACAGCAACCGGGAATGGATCAACTCAAGCCTTGCGGACGGTCGCATGTTCGTCAAGGTCGGTGAAGCATACTTCCTGATGAAACCCAATCCGGACGGTTCATCGATTTACGAACCGATCGAATATCCGGGCGAATATTACTACCTGCACAAGGGATCGATTTCGAACGATGAAACGATGATCGCCTATATGAAACATGTGGACCGCAACCATAACGAATACGCAGGCGCAGAAATCGTTTATGCATCCTTTGACAAGGATGTCCCTTCTATCGGGAAAGAGACCGCTTTTTCACCGCTCAGCCCCAACACCTTTAGCTGGTATGTCAGTATCTCTGCCGACAATGATCGCCTTATCTTTGCCGAAGATGGCAAGATGATGGAGCACTGCATCGGTGCTGCATCCACGAGACAGTTGTCGACACGATCTGACATCCACTATCGTTATCCGGTTTACGTAGGCAGCATCAAATAGCGTATACGAGCACAAGTAAAGGAACCACCATGGTACAGCTTGGAGAAAACGGACATCTGTACGAAGTCAGCGGTGACAACTTCGGCAAGCTACCGAATGGCTGGTTCTACCGTGAAGCCTCCATCTGTGTTTCCGGAGACTATGCCTGCATAGGTGAATAGTAGGTGGCGGCGAATCCGGGTCCTATCGCGAAGCGACAGACCTTGGGCCTAGGGTGACCAAATGTGACCTGTCGGGGAATATCGTCGCACGTATCGGTCGAGAACCCTTTGGCGATGCCCCCGGCCGCTTTTATGCGCCCCATGGAATAGCCGCAGATTCCCACGGGAACGTCTACGTGGCAGAGGTCTCATTCACAGAATACGGCCTCCGTATGGATCCGCCGACTGAACTGCGCTCGCTACAGAAGCTGAACCTTGTCGACTAAGCAACCGTAAGGAAGGTGATTCTAAACTCATTTTTCAAATTCGGATCTGATGGCACAGCTGTGTGCACCCAGTGCCGGCGTTTCCAGCGCTGCCATCACCGCACCATCATGCGTCAAACCTGGCGATAACATAGTGGCTTCGCCACCCGGTGTTCGGACACTTATGTATCTGTTCTGTGGATGCGACGCAAGATCATCCAAAGTGCTTATACGGCCATACGCTATGCGAGCGGAATCAAGTTTCTCGATCACGACTTCTCGAGAGAGCGTATCGAACACTCTCTGTAGGGTTGCATTGAGTGCACCCCGGTTTCGAACGCGATCCAGGTTACCCGAAAAATCGGGATGATCTGCCAACGTCGGATTCTCGAGAACAACGTCGCAAAGTTGACGCCACTCCCTTTCATTTTGAATCGCGAGCAGGACTTCTTTGCCATCGCCGCATCGATAGGCGCCATAAGGCGCAACGGTCGGATGATTGAGACCACTCCTTTCCGGTGTGTGGCCACCATAAACGAACTGCAAATAGGGAACGTTCATCCAATCAGACAATGCATGGAATAGCGATACGGAGACATGCCTTCCTTTGCCAGACTTGCTACGGCCAATCAAAGCCTGTAACACCCCCTGGTATGCCGTCATTCCCGCCGCAATATCACAGACGGAAACACCAGCTCGCACCCGCCCCGCCTCGTTTCCGGTGACTTCCGAGAAACCAGTCTCCGCCTGAACGAGCAGATCGTAAGCTTTCTGATCTTTGTAAGGGCCTTCGTCACCATAACCTGAAATAGTCACGGTAATCAGTTGCGGGTAGTCACTCCGTAATCGGTCTGGCCCAAACCCAAGGCGTTCACTCGCACCTGGGGCCAGGTTCTGAATGAAGACGTCTGCCTTTGCAAGAATGCGTTCGAGGAGCGCCTGATCGGAAGGTTCCTTCAGATCCATACAAATCGACTCCTTGCCACGATTCAGCCAGGCGAAGTACGCTGACTCTCCTTGAACAAAGTCGTCATAGTCACGTGCGAAATCACCTTCCTCACGTTCGACCTTGATCACCCTGGCGCCTGCATCCGCAAGTCGCCCGGAGACATACGGTGCCGCCACAGCCTGCTCGATGGCGACGACCAGAATACCGTCAAGGTCTGACATCGTTTGCCTTCCTTACGCGTGAGCTTTTGTTTGTACTAGCCACCAAGCGCATAAAACCGCTCGATGTTACCCCCGAGCACAAGTCCTCGGTCGACTTCCGGCAGACCGGCGAGACTTGCCTTCATCTCTTTCACCACAACCATGGATGCATCAATGTGGGGGTAGTCAGATCCCCAGGTCACATACTCAGGTCCAACATGCTCGACAATCTGTCGATTCATGCCTTCGTCTGGATCAAGTGAGATCAGACACTGACGATAGAAATATTCACTCGGCTTGAGCTTCATCGGCACTGTGCCTCAGCCATCACTTCAAACTTGTGGTCCATTCGATTCAACCAGGCAGAGATCCAATTACCGCCAGCTTCCAGTACCGAACACTTGAGCTTCGGATAACGCTCGAACATCCCAGAGGTCAGCATGGAGGTGAACTCGGCGATCATCCGCAACTTCAATGCGAATCGCTTGTTCCCTAAAGGAGGGATCAATTTACTGTTCCCACTCATCGCGATGACTCCATCGCTTAACGAATGAGTTACTTTCTGCTATCGCAACAGCAGGCGCAAGCCCGTGTCCGACCCAACAGGTTGAGCGTGCCAGTCCAGAGTTCTGGAAACAACTGCTCGAACACGACGGTTAGATTCCCACGGCATCAGGCAGTTCACTCAGATACGTTTGCTGGTTGAGCGTCATGATGATGACGCTGACTAACATGACTTCCTCCGTGCGGACGCTATCATTATGATTGTAGGACGCTTCGATATCGCCAGACGCCCATTTATCCCCGACCTTAGCCTTTCCATCAATTCACCCCCATCGGCTAAAGGCATTATCCACGTGTCCGCTACCAACCTGGAGGCTCCTCTCGTTGCAATCGCTCCGCAACCTCAGGTAAAAGGTCTGATACCGAGGGGAACGTTTATATGACACAGACGCCAACACGTAGAACGAGGCTGCTCATCGTTCTCGTCACACTCCTACTGGCTCAGGTTGGTATCGCCTCCGGCGGGGTACCTGTTGCAGTCGCCTCGTCGACAATTCACCCTTCGACCGGCCACCCTTCCTTTCTTAGTCCACACGCCAGACCTATCGCAGCTGCTGACAATTTCATTTATGTCGTCAACACCCCGGCCGACAGTGTTGATGTGATTGACCGCACCACCGAGACGATCATCCAACGGATACCTGTAGGGATCGATCCGATCAGTCTGGCAATTCGACCTGATGGCCTGGAACTTTGGGTCTCCAATCACATTTCTGACACCGTCAGTGTGGTCGATCTGGATAACAGCTCGCCCGCTTACCATCACGTTGTCGCGACGATCCAGCAACTCAACGGGCGCACGAAAGCAACCCAGTTTGACGAACCAGTCGGGATCGCTTTTGCCGGAAACAACAAAGCCTATGTCGCACTCTCTTCCGAAAATCTGATCGCCGTGATCGACGTAAAGCAACGACGGGTTGTACGAAGAATCAGTATTCCCGCTCAGGATCCTCGAGCAATAGTCGTTCGTGGCGAGAAACTATATGTCATACCTTTCGAGTCGAACAATCAGACTCAGTTGTCAGGAGGAAACCAGATCGACGGTGATCTGGTGACATTCAACGCGTGGGATCACAGCATCCGCGTCAACAATGTTCTGTCGTTGGGGCATGTCGTCGACATCGTCAAGAATCCTGCGGTACCCGACAAGGATCTCTTCATCTTTGATACGCGGACTGACAAGCTGATCAGTACCGTCGACTCTTTGGGCACTCTGTTGTATGGACTAGACGTAGACAGTCGCGGGCGCGTCTTCATTGCTCAAACAGATGCTAGAAACGATGCCAACGGCCTATCAGGCACACAAAAGCATGGTTTAGAGGAACTCGAGAACCGCGCATTCCTGAACCAAATCACACGAGTCGATACGGCTAACCAATCGTTCACGACGCGACTGGATCTAGAACCGCCGCCACCTGAACATCCAGACAGAGATAAAGCACTCGCAACCCCATTTGCAGTTCGCCTGAATGTCGAGGAATCAGTTCTGTTCGCAACAGCAGCAAGCAGCAACCAGTTATTCGCGATGAATCCTGATAATGGCGACATCATTGGGCGGGTGACAGTCAACGCCGTGCCGAGAGGTATTGCGCTCCCGGAGGTTACGGCAAACCATCCAAGTCAGCAGGCATGGGTCTTGAATGCGGTCGCCAACACGGTTTCGGTGATCAATGTGACCGACCCATCGAATATGTCAGTCACCCGCACCATCACTCTGGAAGATCCCACGCATCCGGTCTTCAAGCGCGGGCGAACCGCTTTCAATGACGCCCTGGCGTCCTCTACGGGTACGTTTTCCTGTGCAAGTTGTCATCCCGACGGCCACACGGATCAACTACTCTGGATACTGAAAACACCCATCGTGACTGCTGGAAACCAGATCATGCCCCGATCGACGATGCCAGTTCGTGGATTGAGTGATACCGCGCCTTACCATTGGGATGGCATTCCAGGTGACCCGTTCGGTGGCAACAACAGCGAACACATCTACGGCCTGGTCGAACCCAATGCCCTTAAAGATGTACCTTCTTCAACCACCCGCCACCTGATCGATGCAAGTCTCGCAAGCACCATGCTACAGACGGGAGACGAGACAACCAACGATGCAGACCAAACCGGTTACCTTTCCCATAATGAGCGGGATGATCTTTCCCGGTTTCTGCTGGGCGTTTCCTACCCACCGGCGCAGCGTCGTGCTTTTGATAACACGCTGTCTGCACGTGCAAAAAAGGGCATGGAACTATTTAATATCACCGGGGACGTCGGCGGTACACCCGGAGGGAACTTTTGCGGCGACTGCCATCGAATGCCTTTCCTCGTCAGCACGAATACGCCCGGTACTGGAATGGACGCGCCAACCTGGCGCGGCGCCTATGACCGATGGCTGATATTGCCGCAGGGTCGCTTGAACATCATCGATTTTGATTTCTTCGCCGACGTTGCAAAAGATGGCCTTGATGAACAACGTATCTGGCAGTTTTCATGGGGCGGTCGCCCCGCCTTCGATCCAGTATGGAATATGGTGCTTGAGAGCAGCACCGGGTACTCGGGATCCTTGGGTCGCCAGGTCACGCTGAACAGCTTGGCGCCAGATAAAATTCACACTTCGCTGATGGATGCACTCGAAGAAAGTGCAGCGGAAGGCGCGGTCGTGTTGATTGCGACCGGTGTTGACCTTACAAACGGCAAATCCCGTTCGTTCCTCTTCAAAGATGGTCAGTACAAAGAAGCTGGCAACTCAACAGCGATGTCTCGAAATCAATTGATTCAACATTCCCGCGACGGGAAAATGGTAGTCACGCTGACTGGACACCACGGGGTGCAAGATGATATCCGCACACCACAACCCGGGCTATGGACACTCGGCCCGATGCACGCCCAACGCGGCAGACAGCTCTTTCCAGTGATACACGGTGACGATCTAACTATGTCGTTGATGGGAAGAAATCTGTCTGATGAAGTCCATCTGATTGTAGACGGTCGACGCGTCGAAGGATCCATTGAGAAATACGCCAACGAGCGTATTAAGGTGACACTGGCGAATCTGCCTCAAGAAGGACTGCGTTTCTTGCAGCTGCAAAATCGAGATGGTCTTTTCACCAACGATTTCATCTTCCATGTTGCAGAGGACCGAGACCATGCCATTGCACTGCAGAACCGTCTGGATCCGGAACGTGAGCGAGCCATTCGGGATGCGATCCAGCGAGGCGACGTTGCCACAATAGCGCGACTATTCGACGAAGGAGCGCCATTGTTGTCAGCGTTTAGCTCTGACGGAAGTATGCCACTCGTCCTGGCAGCCATGTCCGGGGAGGACACAATCGTTGAATATTTGATCAGTATCGGGGCAAATGTTAATGCGCCCAATCGCGACGGCAATACCGCACTGCATCTGGCGGCATTCATGTGCCATCCGACGGTCGTCCAACGCCTGCTCGACCACGGCGCACCAATCGACGCCCGAAGTACTAGCGGCGATACACCCGCCGACACTGTGCGTGACACTTGGAGTCAGGGACTGGCTGGGTTTTACAGTAACCTGATTAACGGCGGGCACTTCAAGCAGGAGTTGGCGGTAATTCAGCAACGAAGACCTCAGATTCTAAAACTACTGACCCAATACGAACGTCTGCATGCGCGCAGTGATTCCAGCAGCACCCCTCCGCTGGCGATGCAGTAGAGTGGCGCTGGGAGTGCCCTGACGTCCCTGAAAGAGTATGCTTGCCCTTCGCTGCGGTCAGGGTGACCGAACATCAGCAGTTATTTAACACGCATTTCGAGGGAGCAACCGTGAGAGGCGACGAGTACATCGCGAAAATTTTGAAGGACGAAGGTGTTTCCTGGCTGTCCTGTTTCCCCAGCAACCCTATGATTGAGGCATTGTCTAAAGAGGGCATTCGTCCAATCGCATTTCGCCATGAACGCGGTGCTGTCATGGCGGCGGATGGATACGCTCGAGTCAGTGATCGCAAAAACATTGGCGTCGTTGCCATGCAGTCGCAGGCTGGCGCAGAAAACTCTGCAGGTGGTCTGGCTCAGGCGAACGCCGACAATATTCCCATACTCGTGCTGCCGGGCGGTAATCCGCTCAACATGCTATTCGTTCGGCCGAATTACTTCGCCGTGAACTCATGGACGAATGTCTCTCGTCATGCAGAGTTCATTACAGGTCCTGCTGAAACCGGCAACGTGATGCGTCGCGCCTTCCACAGGCTCCGATCTTCTGCACCGGGCCCTGTGGTCGTCGAACTTCCCCAGGATATTGTAGGCCAGGACATCCCAGACAATGCGCTGAACTACCAGTCGCCCCGCAAGGTTGTCGGTGTCCCTTCAGCAGGTGACATCGCAGACGCGGCCAAAGCGCTGGTGGATGCCAAAGACCCAATGATCTGGGCAGGATCCGGTGTCATGTCTGCGCAAGCAACCGAAGAACTCCGGGCACTGGCAGAACTTCTAGAAGTGCCTGTCTACACATCTCTTCCAGGCAAGTCAGCCATCGACGAGCGCCATCCACTGGCCATCGGTTCAGGCGGCCTGACAACAACGGGACCTGCTCGCCAATGGCTCAAGGAATCCGACCTAATGTTTGCTATCGGGACGTCACTGACGACGACACCTTACGGTCAACGATTCGATGCTGAAAAGTTTCTCATTCACTCCGTCAACAATGTCGATGAAATCAACAAGGACACAGTCTGTGATATCGGTCTCGTGGGTGATGCCCAAGAAACACTCCTCCTGATGATCGATGCCGTGAAAGGACTCATTGGGGACAACGGACGCAAGACCGGAGCCACCGAGCGTGTGAAAGCCGCTAAAGACGAATGGTGGGCGTCGTGGATGCCCTACCTAACCAACGATTCCAAGCCGATCAGTCCCTATCGCGTGATATGGGAGTTGGATCAGAACCTGGATCGTGAAAACAGCATTGTCACCCACGACGCAGGAGCACCACGTGACCAGATAGCCCCGTTTTACACGGCAACCTCACCCCATAGCTACGTGGGTTGGGGAAAAACCACACACCTAGGTGCATCCATACCCCTCATGATAGGCGCGAAAAAAGCAATGCCCGAACGCATGTGCGTCGCCTTCATGGGTGATGCCGCATTCGGTATGTCAGGTCTGGACATGGAGACAGCTGCGCGTGCTGAATTGCCCATCACAGTGGTCTTGCTGAACAACGGAATCATGGCGACCTACCCAGGTGGCACACCAACCGCCCGCGAGCAATTCGGCGTCACGAAGATGACAGGTGACTACGGTCAGATCGCTATGGGTATGGGTTGCGAAGGCCTCTATGTCACAGATGCCTCTGAGCTGCCGGGCGCCATCAAGCAAGCAGAAACCCTGAACAAGGAAGGCAAAACGGTGATGATTGACGTGAAAACCCGTAACGAGGATTCACGTGCTCCAAATCGGTTTGTTGAAGAAAACTCAGTAAACTGAGCTAGGGACCGTTAAACAACGTGCGGGCTGAGGATGGAAGATCCTGACGTCGCTTCGTGACTCAGGATGATTTGGCGCTACGCGCCAAATCACTTCGGAAGCTTGGCTGTTGCCGTCCCGAAAACCCGCGTTTCCTCTTTCTCATTGGAGATCGATATATCGATCTCCACCGTCCCTTCATCCTCGTCGATGTCGGTCACAATTCCAGTGATTTTGTGCGGATTGTCCACCATGACCGGCGCGCGAAACACTGTATCAATCGCGGTTATCACGGCCTTCGGTGCCCATCGATGAATCATCGCTCCCAGAAACCCCTGACTCATGACACCAGGTACGATCGCTCCGGGGAAGCCCTCTTTTTTCGCTTGCTCGTGGGACGTGAACCGTCCGGTCCCCCATCCCACAAACTTGCCGTGTAATTTCACGTTGTCGAGGCTGACATCGGGTTCAAACGACGGCAGTTCCTCACCGAATTCAACATCAGTAATCACATTGACAGTTCTAGCCACTGGGTCTCTCCCTGAAAACAGTGCGGGTATCGGCATTGGCGACATGCTCGTCACCATCGAACAGCTCCATGCGCGTCACAAAAAAGATCATGCGACCAGAGCGACCTGTCTTGGTATAAATGTCATGCAGGTGAGACTTTCCGATCAGCGTATGTCCAGCCCGAAGTGGTGCCATCCACTCCACGTATTTGCCCGCATCCATGCCAACACCATCCGGGACAGGCATATCTTTTGGCAGATGACGGCCTCCAACGAGCGTTGATACAAAGGTCGGAGGTGCTTGAAAGTCTTCATTTTTCACATCTGTGAACTTGGGATCTGTCTCTCCACAACACTGGCCATACATGGCCATTCGCTCGCCATCGAGATCAAAGCTGACCTCATCGAACTCGAGATTCAGATACTCATCACGTAGTTTCTGGATGTCGTCGTCCACGCTTACATCCTTTAAAAAAATGGAGCGCGCATCGTACCACAGTCCGTGGTGGTCGGTGAGCCCATGGGATCAGGTGTCAGGGTTAGAATCCCGGGTTTGGTGCCCCGTGGATTTTGGGTCAGCGTGAGGTGCCAGAGTACAACGGTGTAAAAAGGCGTAAAGGCAAACAAGCTTGATCAAGTGACATCACTCTGGCACTTGACTCTGACCCCAGGGCTTCATTGTACCTCCCCAAAGTGAGCCTCAAACTGTTCGGCCGCAGATTCAAGGACTGATCGATCCTGCACATCCAACTCGATCGGCAGCACGTTATCTGCATCATACATTGTAGTGAGCAAAGACCTCGCGTTGTCGATCCTCCCGCTTTGAAGATCACCGATGGCGACCTGCATACCTGCTTTCAGGAACGCACGGGTCATTCCAAGGCCAATGTCACTGGCACCACCCATTACAAACGCCACTTTACCATTGACTTCTTCCATCTACTCGATCGAGCGAAAATTATAGATAGCGACGATAAGGAGAGCCGCTTGCAAGGACAAACAAATGCCCATTACGTAAACTC
>MDTB01206771.1_pt1 | contig 17617 bp, 12 predicted proteins | sample 811161 | NCBI WGS metagenome assembly MDTB01 (sample SAMN05326650, study PRJNA326480) | marine metagenome | isolation source: seawater | place: Mediterranean Sea | collected 2009
ACAGAGCGCGCTTTAAAGCTGGCCCGCTATCATGGTACGCAATTCAATCCGCGGCGTAGCGTAATTATTGGTTGGGATGGAAATTATCACGGGAAGACCATGGGAGCACAAATGGCTAGTGGCCAGAGCGCAGACAAAAATTGGATCGGTTATCTTGACCCGAACATCAACCACTTGCCGTTCCCTTTTCCTTGGGAGCTTGAGCGGCGGAATATATCTGGCGCGAAGCTATTTGAAGAACATCTAGATATTTTATTTACGGAAAAAGGTATCCGAGAAGCTGAAATTACGGCTTTTATTGCCGAAAGTTTTCAAGGTTGGGGCGCATTATTTTATCCAAAAGACTACATACAAGCACTTCGTGAATGGACCCAAGCGAGAGAAATATTATTAATATTTGACGAAATCCAGGCTGGATTTGGACGTTGCGGAAAGTTTTTCGCTTACGAGCATTATGATGTAAACCCTGACTTGGTTTGTTGCGGGAAAGGGGTTTCGGGAAGTGTGCCATTATCGGCGGTCCTCGGTAGAGGTGACATTATAGATCTGGACCCCGCGTATACATCAACTCATGGAGGACATCCTTTGGCGTGTGCAGCAGGCCTCGCTAATTTGGAGATTTTTGAGAAAGAGAACTTAGTCGAAGAGGCGGCTCGCAAAGAGAGCATTTTTAGAAATCATGTTGAGGTTTTGAAGAGGCGGTTCCCCGGAATCATAGGCAGGTTTTATGGCCGGGGCTGCCTGTTTGGCGTATTTATAATTCGCCCCGACGATCCCGATAACCCTCATAACTTGAATACAGAACTTTGTGACAAAATTGTCGAGGAAAGCATGCGGAAGGGTGTGTTTTTGATTCGTACGGGCCGCGGTACGCTCAAGTTCGGGCCGCCATTAACTATACCAGATGACGCCTTGACGGAGGCGTTGGATGTAATTGAAAAAACGATTGCTGACTTAATTTAGTAAAATAAAATGTTCGAAAATAAGACCTTAGAGTAATTCTTTTGATTGCAGGGGGAAAATATACTGTATTAATTTTTTTTGGCTTAGCCATCTGGATTGTTTATTTATTCGTTACGATTCTTTTTTATATTACAGGTCCAGACGCAAGTTCGTATTATTACGGTATTAACTTGATGATAAATGGGGCTATCCCGACTATAGATTTTCTATCTATGCAGCCACCTGGGTTCTTTCTGCCATACTTTATTTTTGGCAAAGTCTTCTCTCCTACTTTTGAATCGCTAAGAATTCTGTCTTTATTTTCATTTATATTTTGTACGCTGATCGTCTCCTACCTTGTCCGGATCTATTTCTCTAGTTTATTAGCTTTTTTCGCTTTCATGCTGATGGGATTTTCTCACTTCTGGTTCTATTGGAATGCGACGATTATACATTATTCCGTATCAAATTTTATGCTTCTTTTAGCATTCTTTCTCGCATATCGCGTTAAACTTAATCGGACAAATGTGCTGTTGATTGGAATCATAGCTGGAATGTGTGTTGATTCCCGCCTGACAATGGGTCCTGTTACATTAGGTTTGTTGTATATTTTGATAAGTAACTTCAAACGAGAGACGAACAATTCGTTAAAACTGTCGTTCCTCCGGATTGGACCGTTATTTGTCCTAGGCGGTCTAACTGGAGCGTTGCCGGGTCTGATAATTCTATTTTTAGCCCCCGAGGCCGCTTACTTAAACTGGCTGGGGCTTCGATCCTTATATGCTGCTAATCAAGTTTGGGTCGGGGGATCTAATCTAGAAATGATTCTAAATGTGGTCATGAGACGCCTACAAAACATTTATTCTTTCTTTTTCTGGGCGGACATGTCCCAGAAAGCTCAAATAGGTAACGTAATCATCCTGATTATTGGCGGGCTGGGAGTAGCCGGTTTCTTCTCAACGCCTAAAAAGTTTCGTTTAATTTCAAGAACGGAGTTTATTAAACATCCAATTGTTCGAGGATGCGTTATAATTACCGTCGCAGTCTTTTTTGTTCATGCGTTTACCATTTTTCCAGCACCTTACTATGTGAATGGTATTTTCCCTTTTCTTGTTATTATTTCTCTCGCGGCTGTGCATTTTGGTTTTGCTCGTGAGACGGGTTTCCGGCGGAGAAAAATAGCATTTGGGGTTATTTTCTTCGCGCTTATACCCTATACAATGTACTTTTTGGCATGGACAGGCGTCTCAATTGTGCGACGTAACATACCGAGTTCTGGACGGCCAGTTACCAGTGCTATGGTCGGGTGTTGGCTGGAAAAATATACCCGAAAGGATGCGATTGTATTAAGTTTTACAGGTTTACCGGTTACTATTGCTAAACGAAAGATGCCGGTAGGCTGGGCGTATCCACCTTTAAATACGGCGTTGGCATCCTACGAAATTGACCCCAAAAAGGCCAAGATTGCGAATATTCTTACAAGGTCCCAATTCTTAGCGCTTTTTAACAAGAAGGGTCTCGATGTATATTTGGAAAATTTGGAACCCATGGGGGATTTCTTGGATTTTCCCGAATTCCATGAAGCAGTTCGCCATAATTATAAGATGATTGCTGAAACAGGCGGAGCGTTTCCTTTCAGAATATATGTGCCAAAAGGAGACTCAGTGGCCAAATATAAGGGGTTTCCGGCTCCCACTTCCCTGCGAGTAAATATCCAAAGACTTAAGTCAGCAAGTGCGCGCGAAATTTTTAGAGACGTATATTATGATCTTCAAGAGACACTGATAACATTCCCGCTGGATTTCCGCTTGGCCTTGTCCCGTGTTGTAAATGCGCCGTTCAATGAAAGATGCGATTATTATCTTTCCTTGTCTGCATCTAGCAGTAGGCCCCCCGCTGATAACAGCTAGAATATGCTTTATAACCCTGGGTGTCGGGGTACTATTTTTTCTACTGGATCTAAATATCACAAAACATTGAATTGATACCGTGCGGTTTAGCACGGGAGTATTTTTTACGAATAGAGATAATATATGTGCGGGATCGCAGGAATTGTTGCGTGGGAGGGAAGGGCGAATAAACATCAGGTTCGATCAATGACTGACGCGCTTGTTCACAGGGGTCCTGATGCTGGCGCAGTGAAGTGCTACGGCAACGCGGTTTTAGGCCACCGCCGACTGCGTGTAATTGATTTAGCGGCTGAGGCGGATCAGCCGATGTGTGAACCAAATACGGGTATCTCCATAGTTTTTAATGGAGAAATTTATAATTTTCGTGACATACGATCAGAACTTCAACAATTGGGCATTAAATTCAAAACTGATAGTGACACGGAGGTTCTTCTCAAAGCTTTTATAGAATGGGACATCGACTGCCTTCCCAGGCTGGTTGGGATGTTCGCTTTTGCAATTTGGGACCCTAGAGAAAACAGGCTAATTCTTGCTCGGGATAGACTGGGGAAAAAACCTCTTTACTATTTTAAGGGCGGTCAGATTATTAAATTCGCCTCTGAATTGACAGCACTGAGATGTGGGGATGTGAGGCCTGTCTCTCTAGATCGTGGCGCATTGTCTCATTTTTTATCATTCAATTATTGTCCTACCCAATCAACAATCGTGGAGGGAGCATCCAGGGTTCCCCCAGCTTCATTCATCGATTTTCGGATAGGAAAAGAACCGCGAGTTGAACAATACTGGAACCTTGCTGAGAAATTTAAACTGAAGAAGGTTGAAATTAGTGAGAGACAAGCAGTGGAAAAACTTGGAGCGCTTATTGATCAGTCGGTTCGAGACCGGCTCTTTAGTGACGTTCCATTGGGAGTATTCTTAAGCGCGGGTATTGACTCGGCCACCATTGCAGAGTCTATGCACCGACAATCTGGAATTAGGGGCATTGAGGCCTATACAATGGGCTTTTCAGATGCCGATTTTGATGAGACAGTAGGAGCTGAGGCGACAGCCGCTGATATTGGTATTAAAATTAACCAAAAGCAACACGCAGTATGTTTGCCAGATATTTTACCTCAAGTGGTGGCTGCATTTGATGAGCCATTCGCAGACACTTCGATGCTTCCAACTTACTCTCTTTGCAAGTTTGCGCGTGAGGAGGTAACTGTTAGCCTATCTGGCGATGGAGGGGATGAGAATTTTTGCGGTTATCCAACCTATGTTGCGGACCAATTACACCAAAAAACACACGCTGTTTTCCAGTGGCTTACTCCGACATTATCATCTTTAATGAATACCTTTGGCCCAGTGGGCTTGGGTAAAGTTGGCTGGGATGAAAAGCTTCGCAGGTTCTTGTCTGCCCACCACCTTCCGTTTCCAAGATCACATAGTGCGTGGCGGATGGTTTTTTCTGAAAAAGAAAAAGAAGACTTATTGTCGGCTTCAATAAAAAAAGGAGGCGAAATTGATGCGTTTAAATTTATTGAAAGCGAGGACGAGAAACTAGCAGGAGCTAGTTTGTTAGACCGAGCTATCTACATAGACATCAAGACTTGGTTGGTTGATGATATATTAGTGAAGATTGATAGAGCTAGCATGGCACATGCTCTAGAAATTCGCTCCCCGTTGCTTGATCATCGTATAGTAGAATTTGCAGCATCGCTGCCGGATCACATGAAGATTAAGGCATTAAAGCAAAAATACATCCTCCGGCGGTTAGCAGAAAAGCGGTTATCTGGCCATGTTATTAATCGACCAAAACAAGGCTTTAGTGCCCCAGTATCACGTTGGCTACTTAATGATTTGCGTGAAATAGGACAAGATATCACTTTAGGAGCCCAGTTGTCGACATACCTTAGCCGAAAACCGATAGAGACTCTTTGGAGGGATCATCTTATAGGGAAAAGAGATAATGGGCTAAAGTTGTTTGGCTTATTATGTATGGGGTTATGGCTAGACAAGTATGCTGGTGGCTCTGCCAGTGGGGTTTGAGGGGGAAACTAAGCATGATTAGTGTCGTCATACCTGCGTTCAATGAAGAGGGTGCGATCAAAGGTATTATTAAATCTTTGGTCGATGTTTTGAATAATGCTGGATATGAGGGATATGAGGTCCTTGTGATTGATGATGGTTCTTTAGATAGAACCGCTGAGATCGCGCGGGACGCGGGTGCGCAGGTAATTCAAAAGCCCCAAAATATAGGATATGGCCACTCTCTAAAGGTTGGGATTAAGTCTGCTAGAAATGACATCATTGTAATAATCGACGGTGATGGAACGTACCCTGTTACAGCGATACCTGAATTGCTGGAGTACTACGCCCAGGGCTTTGATATGATCATTGGAGAACGGACAGGAAAATACTACCGAGAGTCCGTAATAAAATTTCCACTCCGGCTTTTATTTAAGGTTCTTGTCGAATATACGGTCGGGACAAATGTTCCCGATGTCAATTCAGGCCTGCGAGTTTTTTCAAGAGAAGAGATTCTTAAGTTGTTCCCATATCTCTCAGACGGGTTCAGTTTTACGACGTCGTCAACTCTTGCTTATGCTCTTCAAAAAAAATATATGAGATATGTACCAATTGAATATTATAAAAGAGTGGGCGAATCGAAAGTGCGGCTTTTCCGAGACTCGCTGCGGGCTCTTCAATCGATTGTGCAAGCAATCGTTTATTATAACCCAATTAAAATGTTTTTGGTTTTATCTACGTTCGTATTATGTGTCGGCATATTACTTCTTGCCACTGCATTGTGGCTTGGCTCCCTTGTTTTAGCGGGGCTGGGAGGAGGTGCTGGGTTAACTGCGGTGATAATATTTGCATTGGGGCTTTTAGCAGAAAATATGAGGCTACCGAACTGTAAAGGTCCCAGTGGCGATTGAATGCGAGAATTCCAAGTTAATTGGAGTTTGCCGAAATATGCAACTTTTAATAAAGCTTGTGATTTTTTGCAAAATACATACACAATTCTCAGACTTATCTGATTTCTGAAGACTAATTCCAGTGAAAAAGCGCAAGATATTAGTCCTTACGGGTAAGCGTGGGGGATTCGGGGCAATGAAACCAATGCTCCGGGAAATGCGCGATTGTGACGAAATTGAGCTACAAATAGTTGTTACTGACCAGCACGTTTCTTCACAATTTGGGAACACAATTTCTGAGGTGGAAAATGAATTTCAAGTGATGGCCGCTGTCGATATGGAGCAGGATTCCGACACTGGTTTAAGCCGAGCTAGGGCAGTAGGCCGATGTTTGCAAAAGGTTAGTTCCGTCCTAGCCTCATCGAAACCTGACATTTGTGTTTTATATGGTGACCGAGGAGAAGTTCTAGCAACGGCAATTGCGGCGACTATGTTGAATATTCCTATTGCTCATATTCAAGGCGGGGACGTTTCAGGATCCCTAGATGAACAGATGCGGCATGCGACGACCAAGTTGTCTCACCTGCACTTTCCGGCTACCGAGAGTAGTGCAGAGCGTCTTCGCAGAATGGGAGAGGAGGAGTGGCGCATACATCTAGTCGGCGACAATCATGTTGATTTGATTGTCGCGGGCGAATTTGAGGGCCCAGAGAGGATTGCGCGGGAGTTAGGTCTTGATCTAAAACATCCAATATTGGTGGTTCTACAGCACTCTGAGACGACGAGACCAGACCAAGCATTTGATCAAATGGAAAAAACGCTACGGGCGGTCATAAAAACTGGCCATCAAACCGTAATCGTGCACCCATGCTCTGACCAAGGGTACGAGGGAATTTTATCCGCGATATCGACCTTTGCTGTTACGCCACAGTTTAGAATTAGGGTCAATCTTGAAGCACCTATTTTTTGGGGACTTTTAAATGTCGCGTCACTGTTAATTGGAAATTCTTCCGCGGGTTTGATCGAAGCGCCGTATTTTAAGCTGCCTGCTATTAATATTGGCCGCCGTCAATCTGGAAGAATGCATGCTGAGAACGTAATCCATGCGGATCACGACGTCGGTGAGATCGAAAGGGCAATCAATATGGGCTTAAGTGATCCAGAATTTAGAAATAAGATAGCCACATGCGCGCAGCCATTTGGGGATGGGAAAGCTGGTGCTAGAATATTTGAGGTGCTAAGTAAATTGGATCTGCATAAGGCTGATTTACTCACTAAAGTAATGACTTATTGAGCTCTTATGAATAGGTCAAAACGGTATTGTGTTCACCTTAGCGGAGCATCTTTCTTTTACGTTGTATATCTACTCTTGAGACAACGTAAAGTATATATCCTCAGTGTAGATTTTTCATTTCGGCCCACGCGCCCTTTTTTTATGGGCTTGTTTAATTGGTTAAAACGACGCTGTATATTCAAGGATATTTTTGATGAAATTCAGGGGCTTCGACACTTTAGGGACATTACCTCCTACGCAGATCGCCGGGATTTATATTACAAAGCGGAGCAGGTTCTGGACCAGTATTTTAATACTGCGCGAACTGATGAGAAGTTTTCTGATTACAGTTCGGCTATAAAGCACATTACTTGTAATTATGTGCGACGCTGGTCTCTTCTTCCTTTTGTTTTAAACCACATTAGGAAGTGCAGAAGTTTATCCGACTTTCAGATAATTGGCCTAGAATCAGATATTGGCGTGATGTACGAGGGGTATTTTGGCGAAAGATTATTTCCAGCTGTTAAGGTTCGCAAAAATTTGCGGATTTTTATCAATTTTTTCCAAGGTCTTTTAATTCTTATTTATGGGTTATCTTGGGTTTTAAGTCGAATAAGACTGACGAATAGAGCAAAAAAATCGTATTATCTGGGTGTCGATTATACGCATGATAGGGACCTCCGCGGTCTGCAGCTCGTCAAAGAAATAACTGATCCCGATAAGGAAATTATTTTTTTCTTTAGAAATAAAAAACTTGAATATCAATATAAAAAATCACTGGATAGCTGCGATTGGCGTACAGTTGGTGATGGCACATTTTGTTTATCGCAGGGCTTAATCTCGCTGCTACAAATTTTTTTTGACACTGTTAAATTAAGTGCGTGCTTTATAGGAGTAGAATCAGATAAATTTTTTCAGATTACGCTGCTTCCATACCGCCGAATGGTTTTTCGTGTTTTGGTGCAATCTAATCCCGTGAAATTTTTTCTGTGCAGAGATGATTATAATAGTGAACATTCATTGCGCTCTCAGGAACTCCGAAGGGCAGGTTCTCAATCTTTATCTGTGATGCACGGTGTGCCGTATGAGAATATAATCGAGCCAAGTTTGAGATACATAGATTATGATTTCTATTACATCTTTGGCGAACATATTTATGAAACTTACTACAAGGAGAGATGGTCAAAAGAAATGACCGTCCGAGCAATTGGTCCATGGGGTATGGGACGCATTGAACTCGCTCGCCTGGCTGAACCACGCCCAAAAGATTTAATTTATTTTTCTCGGAGTGGTCCGAGAGAGGGAATGATAATGACTACTTTGCGGCAGTTAGCCGCGCTATACCCCAACAGAAAGTTTTACATAAAGTTGAAGCAGGGGATTGAGCGTTACACGGAGGTAGACCTAGAAAATTACGAAAACTTGCCCTCCAATATGATAATGGTCCCCTCAGAAGAGAATAGTTATGAGTGGATGCTGCAGGCTCAATTTGCTGCAGGGTCGGCAACAACTGCTGTATTTGAAGCCATCACGTACGGCTTGAAGCCTCTGGTCTTTGATTTACACGAGAATTGGAGCTTTTATCCAAGGGAATTTCCTGAATTAGGCCTTATTCGCACTCCAGAGGAAGGTGTGGCGCGTTACCAGGCACTCGAATCAGGGGAAATTGTTTTCAATCGCCATCAGTTTTGCGGTTTAACTGAGACGAGGGTTGAAAACCCTTTTGATATAATTCGAAGGGATCTCGGCTTGGAGGAGAAAGGCCTTCCGGGATTGGATATTGGGTGCACCTCGGGGTAATCTGTCTGCAGTCTATCCCCTAAACGCAGGGCGCTTTTAATGGGCACACAATTGAAACTAATTATTCTTACGGGATCAGAGCTACGACATGATTTTATGCGAAAGGCGATCGGCCTTGAACCAAGCGTTAAAATCATCACAAGTTATTGTGAAGGCTTGGAGAGAAATATAAGCCAGGTAATTGATCCGAATGAAGATGGAGCGGAACAACAGTATCGTCATCTTGCTGCTCGGAGAGAGTCGGAAGAGGATTTTTTTGGTCCCTTTGTCGAGATCACACCAGATCAGTCGCGACCCAAGTTTATTGCTAAAGGAACAATTAACGATCCCAAATATGTTGAAGAAATTATAAATCAAAATCCCGATTTGATAATAGCATATGGTTGTTCGATAATTAAAGGGCCACTGCTAAATGTTTTCGAGGGTCGATTTTTGAACCTGCATTTGGGACTCTCGCCCTACTACCGGGGTGCGGGTACAAATTTTTGGCCTCTCGTAAATGGTGAACCGGAGTATGTTGGTGCGACGTTCATGTACATCGATGATGGTATTGATACGGGTGCTATAGTTCACCAAATTCGCGCGCGGATGTTTTTGGGCGATACACCACATCAAATTGGAAACCGGCTTATTGCGGATTGTGCGGTGCAATACTGCGGCATTATTAGAAACGTTGATCGGTTGCGCCCGGTTGCTCCCTCTGCTTGCGATGGGAAATTATATAAACGATCAGATTTTTCGGTTCAGTCGGTTTTGGGTTTATACAATGCATTTGATAATGGGATGATCGAGTCCTACCTACAGAACAGGGAGGCCCGAGATGTCGTTGTTCCGATTTGTTGTAATCCCATATTGAGAACGGACTAAGCCAAATTGAAGGCTATAATGTATCATTATGTGAGGAGACGTAGGCTAACCCAGCCGTATTCCAAGTACCTTGATCTAAGGGATTTTCGCTCACAGCTGGACCAATTTTCAAAAGAAGCGAGGTTTCCCGATCAAGAAGAATTTCTTAATGCAGTTCGCGGCGGCTATACAATACCTGAAGCCGTTATATTAACTTTTGATGATGGCTTATTAGATCACTTTGAATTTGTGTTTCCCGAGTTAAAACAGCGTGGACTTTGGGGCATTTTTTACATACCCACCGGCCCGTTTGTAATGAATAAAGCGCTTGATGTTCATAGAGTCCATTATTTGCTTGGTCGGTTTGGTGGTGAAAAGGTTTTTGATATGCTGAGGCCGTTGATAGTCAATGATATAAATTCAAAAGAATTTGATTACGCTCTCGACAGCAACACCTACCAACAACAAAACAAGGAGCAGTCCGCGCGCGTGGTCAAACAAATATTAAACTACAGCCTTACTAAAGATCGCAGAGTGGCTGTGTTAGATGAAATGATAGGCTCCTATGTTGAACACGAACGACAACTTGTTGATCAAATCTATATGACCCCCAAGATGGTACGTGCTCTTCATGACCACGGAATGTTAATTGGCAGCCACAGCATGAGCCATCCGGTCTTCAGCAGTTTGAGTATTGAGGAGCAAGAAAACGAAATAGTCGAATCGTTCCGTGTTCTTCAAGAGATAACTGGGGGATTGAATATTCGTAGTTTTTGTTACCCATACGGGCTTCCTGCAACCTACACTAGTGAAACTGAGGCCTTGTTAACAAAGGTGCATTGTGATTTTTCTTTTGCGGTGGATTTTAGGAATATTGAAGCCATCGATCTTATCAAACGCCCACAAGCGCTCCCCCGCTATGACTGCAATCAATTTATAATTTAAAGCTTAAAAGTCCGACAACACACGCAAATGCAGGAGGCCTTGATGCAACTAGAAGGCAAGCGGCTTGCCGACGAGAAAGTCTACTTACGGGAAGACTGGCGCGGTAAAGAGCCAAAATTAATTTTCAAAATGATTGGAGAGCGTATTGAGGGGGAAGGCGTATCAAAACAATCTCGTTTGTGCGATGTTGGTTGTGCAACAGGAGAAATGCTTAATTACCTAATGGAACGTTTTCCCGGTCTAGAAATTAATGGAATTGATATTTCTAATGCCTTGCTCAACGCTGCTCGAGCGCGGAATCCGGGAGGAAACTTCAAGCAAGGGTCTGTTCTTAATTCGTCCGATTTTTCTGAGCGAGAATTTGACATTGTAGTTGCCACGGGGTTGCTAAGTATAGTTGATGATCCCAGTCTTTTCCTGAACAATCTCCTTTCAATCACTCGGGAAAAGGGGATTATTCTTATAAGTAGCTCCTTCAACTCGGATCCTATAGACACTATTACCCGTTATCGCCGCGTAAACGATACCGTGGGGGATTGGGAAACCGGCTGGAATATTTGGTCAACAGCAACAATCAATAGACATCTTTCTTCTGTTGATTATGATCTTTATTGGGACTGGACGCCATGGGACCCACCTTATCCGACCCAAAAAAGCGAAGACATAATGCGAACTTGGACAATTAAGACCGAAGAAAAAGAACGTCAGAAAATTAATGGCGCAAGTCTACTTCTTAATGCTCAATTACTTGCAATAAACGTTAAAAGTGTAACCCGGCCAGAATCACGATGAAGAAACAGGCTAAAGTTGGCTCGGTAATGACCGGCTGATGCGAGACAAATTACTAAATATGTTATTGGTTCTTGGTGGCGGGGTTTCAGCTATTTTTTTGGGCTGGGCCATTCACCATATTCCAAGCGTTGAAGAGTTCACCGCGGCCCGAATTGTTATTTTTTTCTTGATCCCAATTTTCATTATTGCATCGGTCGGCTTTACCATCAGAGCCACCTCATCGATTAAGGCTAGTATTTTAGTGTCATTTATCGCCGCTGCGGGAGGTGTCTATAGCTTTCAAATGTATGATATCTATAAGGCGCGGACTTATTGGCAAAGCAATATCAAGGCTCAAGCAAAAAAGCGGAATATAATTTTTGATAGTCGCTCGAGATTGGAATTTATTTTAGAGGAACGCAAAACGGGCCATGATATCTGGCCGATGGTATTCGCCACTGATATTCTGTCCAGCAATGATTGGCATGAACCCTTTTTTCCGCTTGGTGGAATTCCAAACAAGTCGACGGTGCTGTGCAACGAGACTGGCACCTATCTAACGTTCACTAACGATCGCCACGGGTTTCGCAATCCAACGGCCGTATGGGACCAAGACAGTGTCGAATTAATGATCAACGGGGACTCTTTTACTCACGGCTCTTGTGTACCCCAAGAATTTTCTCTTGCTGATCAATTGCGGAAAAAATATCCAGAATTGGTGAATATTGGCATCGGACATCGTGGCCCGCTATTGGAGTTGGCGACGTGGTTGGAATATGCGCCCCCTATGAAGCCTAAACTTACTCTCTGGTTTATTTATGGGTCGAACGATCTTGTCAATTTAGCAAGTTGGCGTCACAACCCACTTCTTCAGCGCTATCTAAAAAGTAAGGGCTTCAATCAAGGTCTGTTTCAAAAGCCTGATGTCATTGAAGATAGCATGTCCATCTATGTCGAGGGCCTGCTCAATAGCGGGAAAGCCTATCCATCATCCGCAAGCTTGTTTTTTGACTTTATCTTGTTGCGGCCGCTAAGAGATAAGTTTCGTCTCAATCTTACAGGGATCTTAGATCGACCAGAGTCATTGGAAGAGATGCTGCCAGTTATCCCCGAGATACAGGATATTTTTTTGAGAGCTAAAGAGAAGGCGGCAACGTGGAATGGGGAGATAGTATTTGTCTATTTGCCGTCTATTCACCAAATGCTGTCTGGCACGGGGAAAAGTCAGGAAGAAGGTGTTCGTGATGCGATGCTGGAAAGCATGGTTCAAATAGGGGTTCGTCATATTGACCTGACGAAGGTTTTCGCGAGTGATCCAAATCCAGAAGATAATTTATGGCATTTTCCAGGATCACATTATTCAGAAAAGGGTTATGCATTGGCCGCCGAAGGTACTTTGCGCGCACTTCAGGCAGCGGGTGCTCAGTGAAATTAAAAGCCGGTTATCCTCGGACATTGATGTAATTGGTTGGTTTTAAGGCAGCAGATGTGATTTTTGTATCCAAATCTTATCTCTCCACCACAGCGACGATCTGTTGGTCTTGCCGATTTCTGAGTGCCGGGGAAGCAAGGTGCTAGATCAGGTCAATAGCAAAGAAGATATGAAGCGATATGGGATTACTAGCGGAATCTATACCCGCAGAGAAAACGGTGGACATGAAATTCGTGGTATTGAATTGAAAACTGCATTAATAGAGGCGGGTTTAAGGTGGTTTAATGCTTTGAATCGCGTCCCACTGGATGGCAGGAGGCCATGCGTACACTTTATATTAAGTATACCATTATAAAGAGTATGCCGTTCTGGGTTCGTGGTGTTTTAAATCTTTTGCCAACTAGATCATAGCGTTATGTTTGCGAATTATACTAGCAATTTAGACCAGGGTTAGGGTTGAATGCAAAAAGTGAAAAGTATAGAATAAAGTAGGGAGATTTGCTGAAAAATCTTAAGAAGCGTAAAGACTTGACGTTCATTGCATGAACGCCTTATGTTCATGGTGTGAACACACTGATGCTGGATTGGCGTTGAAATTGGCATGTCTTGTATGAAAGTGTAAAAATGAATAGCTAAAAGGTATGTTAAGACTATTTTTATCTCGGTGTTTGTTAACCGTGTGGCATAATCAGAAAACAGTTATATTGGATTAACTAAATTTTTTGGAGGGTTGCGCTGGGTAGATTATTAATGAAACCTTAAAGCTCTCCTTCATAAATAACGCTTTTTTTCAGAAATATGATTAAAGCTCCCGAATTGTGAGTTAAAACACTATGAAAATATTATTTATTAATGTCTCCATACGCCCGACAGCGCAGCACCGTCAGTTGCCAGTTGGTCTGGGCTACGTTGTAACTATGGTCGAAAAAGCGGGAATTGATTTTGATATATTGGATATCGATATCGAGCGGTTGAGTGACCAACAAGTCGAGCAATACATCCAGCGAAATAAATACGATGTTATCGCTTTCGGTGCTATCGTTACCGCTTACCGATGGGTAAAGTGGCTGATCCATACAATCAAGCTTCATCAGCCAGGCTGTAAAGTCGTGGTCGGAAACTCTGTAGGAGAGTCAATCCCAGAAATCCTCTTTGCTGCTACGCCAGTGGATGTAGTCGTCTTAAGCGAGGGCGAATTTACCATGGTTGATTTGCTCGAGGCCCTTGATGCAGGCAAGCCTCTTGGGAAGGCAGCCGATCCGGAAATCGCTGTGGCGCATCATAACGGGGACTTGCCCGCAACAATTAAGGGAGATGGTATTCCTGGAATTGTTTTCCGTGATCCGATGGGCCGTCTTGTTAATACAGGACTGAGAAAAGCTCCACGGCGGATAGATGACCTGCCATATCCAAATTGGGACCTCTTCGATGTTGAGCGTTATATCGATGCTGCGCGTTTATCAGTTCGCGGGCAGGTAACAAAATTTGCGAAGGAAGATGCGGTAGTAATGCCAGTAAATACTGCGCGAGGCTGCGTTTTTAAATGTTCATTCTGTCATTATACGCAATGGAATGACCCGTACAGACATCGATCACCAGAAAGTGTGATAGGAGAAATTCGTAGAAATCAGAAAAAATACGGAGCTAATTATATAAATTTTTGGGACGACTTAACCTTTCATAAACTGGGCCCGGCAGAGAAATTTGTTGACGCATTGTTGGCGGCAGATCTCGGCATTCATTGGACAGCTGCAATCCGCATGGACCTTTTCGGGCGTCATGATATCCCTCGTGCTGACCGGGTCCGAGTCGCGGAGAAGTTTCGGGATGCAGGTGCGGTAGTCCTAGGTTATTCTCTGGAATCGGCCAACGAAGAAATTCTGAAAGCGATGAATAAACGAGTCGAAAGTAAGTACTTTGCAGAGCAGATTAACTTGCTGCGCGAGGTAGGGGATATTGTGAGCTCTACCTCGGTGGTTTTTGGTTATCCGCAAGAGACAAAAGAAACGATCGCAGAAACTATGGGTTTGTGTCGCGATCTAAGCGTTTATCCCAGTCCAGGATTTTTGCTGCCGTTACCTGCCACAGAGATGTGGCGCTATGCAGTTTCGAATGGCTTAATATCGAATACGGAAGAGTTTCTCGATACACTGACCGAACGGCAGGACATTGTGATTAATTTTACAAAAATGAGTGATGATGAATTACAAGGTGAGGTTTTAAATTGGCTCGACATAATGAATACAGAGATGGAATTAGGTTTTAAAAAGGAAAACTTAATCAAAACAGGTGGGATTAATAAACATACCAAGAATCAGGTCGAGAAACTGCAAGTGCACACAAAGCTCGACCCGCAACTAAATTATGCCAGCGTTGAGGGCGGGATTTAAATTGGACTAGGTAAATGCAAAAACCGAGCCCCACAACCTTGTACTATAATATTTTGGGGTACATGGCTTCTAGTCGCGAACTTCTTGAGAAAAAATTTGACCTTAGGGTGTTGAATGACCCGCGCGATGATACGCCGGAATTATTGGCAGATGTTGAGGTTCTGTTTGCGCCATTAGGTTTTAAACTTTCAAGTGAAAAAATGTCAATGTGTCCTAATCTGAAAGCTATTGCATCCAATACAACTGGGGTTCCCCATATTGATGTGGGAGAGGCTAACTCACGGGGTATCTTTGTGGCGGCGCTGCATGATGATCAAGCTTTTTTAGATACGATTACGCCAACGGCTGAGCTGACGATCGGGCTTATGTTGGCAGCATGGCGGCGTATACCTTCTTGTCATGTCGCTGCAGCCTCGGGGGCTTGGGACCGGCGCGAGTGGGGTGCTCCAAGGATGTTTTCTCGAATGCGGCTCGGGATTGTTGGCTATGGGCGATTAGGGCGACAGGTTGGTCGAATTGCCACGGCTATGGGTATGGAAATAGATTTTTTTGATCCATATGTTTCAGGAGGCAGGAGCTCTTTGATAGATCTGGCACGCCGATCCGACATATTGAGTATCCATGCAGTTGCCAGCGCGGAAACGGTAGGATTAGTCTCTCGTGCGGTCCTTGAGACTCTTCCGAAAGGCGCTATGGTTGTTAATACTGCGCGTGGCGAATTGCTCGACACGGATGCTTTGCTTGACCTGCTTGAGAGCCGACATTTGTTCGCCGCAGCGCTTGATGCGATCGATGGTGAGTATGAGCCAGAATTCCAAGAGCTGTTCGGCAATAGCCGGGTCGCAAAATACGCACGCTGTCACGATAATCTTATACTGACCCCGCACATAGGTGGATCTACTCACGATGCTTGGAGTGCTACCGAGGTTCGTGTTATTAATAAGTTAGTTCAGTACTTTGATGTCCCATTGGTGTGATAAACTTTAAATGAATGATTCTCAGATGACACCTCGCGCAAATTTCGATGTTTGGCTTATCGATTTTACATATACCCAGATGCAGGTTTCTGCTGAGCTTGTGCCCTATGCAATTGGAGGCATTGCTACTTATGTAGAATCACAGATTCTATTACCTAATCAAATACGGCTATTTAAGTATCCAGAAAAAGTGGCTGAGGCGATTGAGAAAGCCGGCGTTCCAGACGTAATTGGCTTTTCCAATTATATATGGAATGGTGAATTATCTCTGGCTTTTGCACGTCGGGTCAAAGAGCTGCGACCTGATGTGGTTGTCGTCTTTGGTGGGCCCAACTATCCTGTGACAGATGAAGATCGGGTCGATTATCTGTCGCAGCATCCGGAAATAGATTTTTATGTACAATACGAGGGCGAGGTCGCTTTTACCGAGCTTCTTCTCGCATTGGTTGAAGTAGATAGTGATCTTGATGAGGCAAAAAAAAGAATTATCCCTTCGGTTCATAGTATTGATAGCAAGGGTATCCCGCACTTGCACCCAAACGGTTCGAGGTTGACTGATTTAACTGTAATTCCATCGCCGTATACGTCGGGCCGATTAGATGAGTTTTTTGATGGTGTTTTGCTTCCGATCATTCAGTTTCATAGGGGGTGTCCATTTACTTGCGCTTTTTGTGTAGAGGGCGATAGTTATTTCACAAAGATTCGAGGTAATGAAATTGGCAAGACAAAATCAGAGCTAGAATATATAGCGGAACTAATGACGAGTGATCGACTGTCTGGAGGGAGAAAAGACCTATACATCGCAGACTCAAACTTTGGAATGTTTAAAGACGACTTAGAAATTGCTAAGTATATAGCCGGTCTGCAGGACAATTTAGGTTATCCAGAGTATCTGCATACGGCGACAGGGAAAAATAAGAAGGAACAGGTTCTGGAGGTTGCAAGGCTTGTGCGCGGAGCACTAAGGCTCTCAGGATCTGTTCAAAGCTTAGATCCGGACACCCTCAGTAATATTAAGCGGAAAAATATTTCTGCTAGTGATATTATGGCGTTGGCGATCAATGCGGCAGACGTTCAAGCTAATTCATATTCTGAGTTAATAATCGGTCTTCCGGGGGAGACAAAAAGCTCACATTTGGATTCTCTGCGTCAAGTTATGGAGGCAGGATTTAATCGTGTGATTGTTTATCAGTTGATGATGTTACCGGGTTCTGAACTGGCAACTAAAGAGACCCGACGCACTCATGGAATGACTATGCGGTATCGAGTGTTGCCGCGGTGTTTTGGGAATTACCCTGTCGCAGGAAAAGATGTGCTTGGGGTGGAAATTGAAGAGGTTTGTATAGCAACCAATACACTGTCTTTTCAAGATTATCTGGATTGTCGTTTTGTGCATTTGTTAATTTCAATTTTTTATAATGATGCGGTCTTTGG
>MDTB01162785.1_pt1 | contig 17615 bp, 16 predicted proteins | sample 811161 | NCBI WGS metagenome assembly MDTB01 (sample SAMN05326650, study PRJNA326480) | marine metagenome | isolation source: seawater | place: Mediterranean Sea | collected 2009
CGGCTCGTAACAGCGCGAGATGTTGAGTTGTTTGCCGCGGTATCAGGCGACCACAACCCACTGCATCTGGACCCGGAATATGCCAAAGAGACCCAGTTTGGCGAGTGCATCGGCCATGGCATGCTGATCGGTGCCTTTTTGAGCGCCATCATTGGTCTTGAGTTCCCGGGCCCTGGTACGGTCTACCTCGGCCAGACACTCGAATTCAGATCACCGATTTTTCTCGGTGATACTCTCACCTTCAACTTGAGCGTCACCGAGAAGAACGACAAGCGTTCTTGGGTCACCATGGCAGTCAAGGTAAACAATCAGGAAGGCAAGCTCGTCGCTCGCGGTGAATCCAAGGTGATCGCGCCAACAGAGAGCGAGACGGTCACAATCGTACCGCCGCCCTCGGTCGAACTAGTTGATCACGATTCACCTAAAGTTTCGGACGACGTGAACTGATCGGGATTCATGTAGAGCAGAGATACGGTAATAGCTGGTTGAACTTGCGACGGGGACAACGACACCATCAACACATTGATATCCGCACCATGTTGTGTGGGACCCATCGCAGCCAGCAGGTGTGTCTCTCCAACACGTGCATCCGCTTCGGTCGCTTGCAACGTACGCAGCGCCCCCTCCTCCTGCAAGGTCGTGACCAGCTCGGTCAGGAGCGCGGCAACGCTGTCTCTAAAGGCAGAAAAATTCAGGTCACCCCGGTATTCAGAGGCGTCGAGCTTCATCAACAGCTGTACCGTTTGCTTATCGTCCAACTCCAATTGAGTTACTGCCACCTCATCACCGGTCTCCAACTGGCGAAACAGGCGCTTAGAGACGGTTCTCGTCGCCTCTATAAACGCTTTATGGAGCAAATTTACCGCCAGCCTACCCAGCTGGTCGTTGGTCAAAGTGGAGTTTCCGGTTGGCATGTCACTACTCGTTCTGATTCATTGTTAGCACCCTGTTGCAAGTCACTCATGCATGACAAGGTAAGCGGTGTATTTCTCTGGTACGAGAGCTTATCAGCATGATCAACCGAGGCAATCAAGATTGGCACTTTATGCCAGCGCCCTGGATTAATTTAGATGGCGAAACGCCCGTCTCCAATGCCTTCAATGATATCTACTACTCACCCGAGGACGGTATCAGTGAAAGCGAGCACGTATTTATCGAGGGCAGCCGTTTGGCAGAGCGTATTGCAGCCCTTAGCCCTGGAGAGACATTGACCGTAGCAGAACTCGGTGTCGGGACTGGGCTCAATTGTTTACTGACCGCACAAGTATGGCTGCAGCATCGCCCTCCCCAGACCCAGCTGCGATACATCGCAATCGATGCTTTCCCGATTCGCGAGCCAATGCTCAAAGCCTTGAATGCCCGCTGGACATCGCTGACTGAACTCGCAGAGACACTGATCACACGATGGCCTCCGCCTCTACCTGGTTGCCATCGGCGCAACGAGGTATTCAAGGGGTTTTCCGTCGACTTCTGGTGGGAAGAGGCGGCGAGTGCACTCGGTGATCTGGCCTCGCACGGGCGTCGATGGATAGACATCTGGTACCTCGATGGTTTCTCGCCAAAGACCAACGCTGATATGTGGAGCGATAAGGTGTTCGGGCCGATGCAAACCCTGTCACGTGATGGCGCTCTCATCGCATCGTTCACCGCCTCGGGCGACATCCGACGCCGACTCGAAAAGGCTGGATTTAGCATCACAAAACGACCCGGATTCGGACGCAAACGTGAATGCATCGCGGGACAACTCGGGGAGGTGATGCAGTCGAAGCCTCCTACAACACCATGGGATATCGCTACCCCTGTCACAACATCACCACAACAGATCGCTATCATTGGCGCCGGCATTGCGGGCGCGCAGGTGGCGCGACAGCTCGCTGAGCGGGGTTGTCGCGTTCGGGTTTTTGATGCGGCACGCATAGCAACCGGAGCTTCATGCCAATCACAGGGTATTACCTACACTCGCGTCTCTCACAAATTTGGCAAGCTACCTGATTTTGCGGGGCTGTCATTTGTGCACGCCGTTGATACCTATCAACAGCTAATGGACCAAGGCGAGCTTGAGGCCGACAAGCAAGTGCAACTCAATGGCTACCTGCAGTTAGTCAAAGGCAGTGATCAACAAGCCAACTTTGAAGCCGTACTTTCTGATCCCCAGGGGCATGCGACTCTTCTCTCTGGTGCGGAAGCAACCGAAAAGGCGGGAGTTGAAATAGGTCGTTCCGCCGTATTTTTCCCAACAGGCGGCTGGCTCGATCTTCCCGAACTCTGTCAGACACTGCTCAAGCATAAGAATATAACGGTGATCGAAAACACAGGGGCGCTGACTCTCAGGCCGTCTATCGGGCAGTCTTGGCTGCTGGTCGACTCTGAGGAGCGCATCATTGCCCAAGAGTCACAGGTGGTGTTGGCCACCGCTCACGACACAGATAAACAAGTCGATCTGGACTGGCTGCCGTTACAACCGATCCGAGGTCAGACATCACTCATCGATGTATCCAATAAAACCGACGACATTGCAGTCCCAATCTGCCACGAGGGTTACATTGCGCCTGCCCGGGGAGGACAGCATTGCATTGGTGCCAGCTATCACCCTAACAACGATAACCGGGAAGTCAGCCAAGCAGACCATGCACACAACATAGACCAACTTCAAAGGGCCCTAGGTCAATTATTTGATGAGACCGGTATAACCATTACCGGTGGTTCCGCGGCGATTCGATGCGCCACAGCCGACTACCTGCCGATCATTGGTTTCGCACCGATCCGAGATCGGTTTAGAGAGACTTTCGCGCCGCTAGCGCAGGACAGAAAAAAAATCGTTGATGCTCAGGCGCCAGCGCATCCTGGCTTATGGTTGTGCTGTGGCTTCGGTTCACGGGGATTGAGCGCGACGCCGATTGCTGCATCGCTGCTGGTGTCTCAGATGTTTGACGAGCCACCCCCACTGCCACGCTATCTCCAGCAGGCAGTATCGCCCGCGCGGTTTTTACAGCGGGTACTGGTGAAGGGTAACCGCTCGTGACTCGCCTTCTGAGAATGGCGACGGGCTCCCTACTATGGGTGATGACCTACTCACTCAGCGCCGCTGAACTGACGAGTCATCGAGTGATTGGTCAGAAGGGTTTCGATCGATCCAACTTCACCCAGGGATTGACGATTCACAAGAATACACTCTGGGTAAGTTCTGGACTGTACGGACAGTCGAAAGTCAGTCGCTACCAATGGCCAAGCATGACGCTTGAGCACAGTAAGCGTCTCCCCTCACGTTTTTTCGCTGAGGGTCTTAGTTTTGTCGATGGCAGGCTTCTGTTATTGACCTGGCGATCAAAGGTCATTCTTGAACTCAATCCGGACACCCTCGAAACAAGCCGCTTCTACTCTCTAAACACTGAGGGCTGGGGAATCACAAGCCATGACGGCGTAATTTGGATCAGCGATGGCAGTCATCGACTTTGGTCCGGGAAAGTCGGAGAAACCCTTGAGCCCATCGAAGTCACTGTCAATGGCAGAGCAATCGATCGACTCAACGAACTCGAGTGGATTAATGGCGAAATCTGGGCGAATCGATGGCAGACCGATCAAATACTGCGAATCAATCCCACGACAGGTGCGATCAACAGTATAGTTGACCTATCAGGGCTGTTACCGCGAGACCAGCGTCGCTACGATACCGACGTGCTAAATGGTATCGCCCATGACAGCAACACCAATCAGGTATGGGTAACCGGTAAACGCTGGCCCGTACTTTTTAATATCGAGCCAGCAAAGTGATGCTTAATGGCTCCAGACAGGACGCTTTATGAACGCTGTATCCAATCCGGTGACGCATCCGGCATTTGAATTCTTACGCCGAGAAAATCTTGAGTCGCTAGGCATATCAATCGAGGAATATCGTCATCGCGAAACGGGCGCGATTCATTTGCATATGAATGCGGAGTCTGACGAAAACGTATTCATGGTGGCCCTGCGAACGGTGCCAAAAGACTCGACGGGTGTCGCCCATATTCTCGAGCACACGGTTCTTTGTGGTAGCGAAAAATACCCGGTACGCGATCCGTTTTTTATGATGTTGCGTCGCTCACTGAATACCTTCATGAACGCCTTTACCAGTTCGGATTGGACCGCCTATCCGTTCGCAACACAGAATCAAAAGGACTTCGATAATCTGTTATCGGTATATCTCGACGCGGTCTTCTTTTCACGGCTCGATCCACTAGATTTCGCACAGGAAGGGCATCGCGTAGAGTTGGAGAGCGATGAAACCAACGCTCCATTGGTCTACAAGGGCGTCGTATTAAATGAAATGAAGGGCGCGATGTCATCCATTTCATCGGTACTGTGGGATCGGCTTTGCTTCGAGCTGTTCCCAACCAACACCTACCACTTTAACAGCGGTGGCGACCCCGAGGTGATTCCGGACCTTAGCTACGAGCAGTTATTAGGCTTCTATAAGGGTCACTACCACCCTAGTAACTCGATCTTTTTGACCTTTGGTAATCTGCCGGCGGCACAGCATCACACAACATTTCAAGACAACGTCCTATCTCGCTTTGAAGCCTCGGACCAGGTCATCAAAGTGGATCTCGAGAAATCGTTCGTTGAGCCGATTTCTGCTACCCACCACTACGCGCTTGAAGACGCGGACAGCAGTAACAAAACCCATTTGATCATGGGCTGGAAGTTGGGTGAGAGCGCAAATTTGGATGACATGCTAGAAGCACAAGTAATCGGCTCTATATTGATGGAAAACAGCGCGTCACCCCTAATGCAGTGGCTCGAATCTAACGATCTGGGTACAGCTCCATCGCCACTGTGTGGCCTCGAGGATTCGATGCGCGAGATGGTTTTCTGCTGTGGTATTGAAGGAAGTGAAGCCTCACACGCTGAGTCCTTCGAAACCAGTGTGCTTTCTGTCATCGAAAAGACCGTTCGCGATGGTGTCGCCAATGACAGACTCACTGCCATTTTGCATCAGATCGAATTGCATCAGCGCGAGGTGACGGGCGATGGCATGCCCTACGGACTTAACTTGATGTTGAGAGCCCTTGGTGCTGCGACCCACTTTGGTGACGCGGTCGAGGCGCTAGATCTCGATCCAGCGGTCAAACGACTACAGGCAAAATTAAACGAAGCAGGCTACATCGAGGGTCGGATGCGCGCACTGTTGTTGGACAATCCACACCGTGTCCGCCTTATCGTCGCACCTGACCCTTCCTTAGACCAAATTCGAAAAGAGCGCGAGAAAGAGCGGCTCCGGGCTATGCGGTCCAACATGAATGCTGACGACATAGAACGAACCCGCTCTACTGCGATAGCTCTTGAGGCTCGGCAGCGTCAGACCGATGACCCTGGGGTTTTACCCAAGGTTGGTCTTGAAGATATTCCGAGTCAGACCGCTTCACCGAGCTTGCAACAGCGACATAGCGCCAAGCACGCACACAGCATAGGTACTGCTGGCACCAATGGATTGGTCTATCAGCAATTAGTCATGGCGTTACCGGTGCTATCTGCGGAAGATACGAAGCAACTGCCCTTGATGGCCTCATTGCTCACCGAGGTAGGCATCGGCGATTCATCCTTCCTCGATGTTCAAGACCGACAGTCCGCCGTAGTCGGCTCAATCTCGGCAAGTATGTCAACGCGAGCTTCTCGTGATGATGTCAGCGATGTCAGCGGCCATTTCACGGTGTCATCAAAAGCGCTGACTAATCGAATCGAAGGCCAGGCTGAATTGATGGTCGACACACTCACAAACGCTCGTTTTGATGAAGTTGATCGAATCAAGGATCTGGTGAGTCAGGCGCGCGCCAGACGCGATCAAAGCATTTCAGGTGCCGGGCACAGTTTAGCCATGACCGCCGCTTGTGCGGGTATGAGTCCGCTAGCCACCATGATTAATGAGCAAAGCGGTCTGGCTGGCATCAAGGGTCTGCGCGAGCTCGATGATGGGCTTAAAGACCGAGACCAACTGGCTGCGACATCATCGGAGCTCAGTATGCTCCGTAACAAACTACTAAGTTCGATACCAAAGATCCGCTTGTTGTCGATTGCAGATGAAACAGCCATCGACTCAGCTGCCAACCAACTGGAACTTGCAACACAGGCGCTATTAGTGGAGCCCGCGTCGACACTCTGGCAACCAGGTACGGCCGCCGCGCATCAGAATCAGGTGTGGGCAGCCAATACCCAAGTCAGCTTTTGTGCGACAGCCTACCCCACTGTCGCCAGCGGTCATCCCGATGCTCCGATACTCTCGGTTCTGGGGGCTTATCTCCGCAATGGCTTCTTACATCGCGCCATCAGAGAACAGGGCGGCGCCTACGGTGGAGGCGCCAGCCATGACTCGAACGTGGGCGCGTTTCGTTTCTTTTCCTACCGCGACCCAAGAACTTTGGAGACCTTTAGAGACTTCGAAGCCTCAATTGAATGGTTGTTGAGTGAAGCCGAAAATCCCGATGGGCTCGAGCAGGCAATCCTAAGTGTTATCTCGAGCTTGGATAAACCCGCCTCTCCAGCGGGCGAGGTAAAGAAAGCATTCTATGACGAGCTGTATGGTCGCTCGGACGCTCATCGACAGCTAGTGCGCCAAGGTATTCTCAACACCACTCATGATGATCTAGTCAAAGTAGCAAATACCTACTTAAGACCCGAATGCGGCGTCTCAGTACTCCTTACAGATGCGGGCACCGCAAAGAGTCAAGCAATCAAGGATCTAAATTGGCAATTTAACGACCTAACTTGATCCAAATCGCGATTTGGAATCGGAGGCCGTAAGAATCACTCCCCGGCCTTCGAACCTCAACCACCAACTCAGAAAGTGCTCCTCGTTAATATTGCGACTTCCCAGGGTGGGGTCGGCAAGAGATAAGTGAGCCGAATCGAATAGTCCCGGATTGATGACTGTGAAGTGATTGTTATTACCCTCAAAACTCAACCAGGCAATGACGGGCCGATGTTGCATTTTGAGTTGATTGATATCGACCAGCTTGGCCTCGATCACTACGTCAAAGGTTGCTGCAATTTGAACCAACTCACGGATCGAGAAACCTTGCTTTAACTGGGTTTCAGTCAATAAATCGAGGTTTGCTGCGCGCTGACTAAGGTCGCTAAGTTTAACCTGATACCCTTTAAAAGCTCCAAGCAACGACGCTAGCGCAGCAAGTCCACAATCACTCGCAGTGGTTTGCCGGACAACGTTAGAGTCAAGCAAACGTAAGGGTTGAGCAAGGGCGGGGAGGCTCATCACTGCGATAGTGAGGGTAACTGTGGCTTTCACAGCTGCCCCCCACCCTTCCTGGTTACCATTGCTTATCCGTTTGCCACCAAATCACGGCCACCACGGTCGCGTAAAGCGAGAGCAGAGTGACGGCCCACCCCATCAATCTATGGTCGTTGCTTGCGGTCGCGAAGTAAGTCGCGGCCATGGCCAGCCACGTCAATGTGGGGATCATCAGCTGCGACAGCACAGTGGTCGCCTGCGTCAATCGAGCGCTTGATCCGGGTTCGGAGCTCTCAGGCAATTGTTTCTTCGAATTCAGCATGGCTGTTTCCCAGTGGTTTTTACCCCAGCGGTAGCGCGCTCAGTGAGCAACCCTCGGCTACTCACCATTGTCATCGGGCTCCTCTTCATCTTCCTCATGTGCTGGGACATAAATGCCCCAAAAATAGCTCTGCAGCGCTAAGTCAATGGTGGTAATCCCAACAATGACTGGCCACATTTGACCTCTAAGCTCATAGATTGCGTCTTCACCAGCAAAATTGGGTGACACTGGATTAGCGGAGTGATCGATGGATTCAGCCAAAACTGAGTGAGACGTTACACCACCAAAGAATGCGGCTAGAGCGAGGCAGACTTCTTTTTTCTTCATAAATAGACCCTCCATGGTCAGACAAGCTGATCAAACTGTCAGCAGGTGAAGCATTTCAGGCCCCTCGTTGAGGAGCGAGATCAGAACCGCTAACAGTTCATTTTTGGAGGACGCAACTTCGGATGGAGCTGTTTAGATGCCTTCGATGCCTAGGCCAGTGCTTCTCGGAGCACCTGCACGTAGCCCGAGGTCTTCGGAGTGGAAGCTAGAAACCCTTTACTGAATAACGCTTTGCGCAGTGCGGGGAGCCGGTAACAGGGAACCCCCGCCATAAAGTGGTGCTCCATGTGGTAGTTCACATTGTTAGGCGCCACCAAGAATCGTTGCCACCAAGGCGCATCCACAGTCCTTGTGTTCTGTCGTACGTCGGGGTCATAGAGATCTGGAACTACGGCATGCTCGCCTACTTGTCGCAACCTCACTACCCACATATAGCTCGTCAAGAAGGTCCCCATCCAGAGAAACCACGTCCAGCCAATACCCATCAACCAGAGTACCCCGGCAATACACAGCTGAACCACCACCTGCTTTACAACCAGTAACGCGGAGCCGTGCGTCTCTTTGCTGAGCCCGCTCGCAGCCCCTGACAATAGCGCCGAGATTAGTTTCAGCCCAGTTTGTCCCGACAGGTCCCGCCAAAGCTTTCGCCGAAGGCTGGCCCCCGATATTGGGTAGGACTGATAGTTTGGCAAATCCGGATCGTCCCGTGTTCCCGCGAGGCGATGATGCGCCTGATGCCCTCTGGCATAGGAGTGAAGATCACCCAGTGTCGGCAGTGCGCACAACCACTGCCCAAGCCAGAGATTGAGTGCCCGCGTACGAAAAAGGCTCCCATGTCCAGCCTCGTGCATCAAAACCGAAAGACTGAGCTGCCGCCCAGGCAACACCAGCCATACCAACAAAATAGTCAACGGATGAGTGTAAAACCCCGCCAAAGCGAGCAAGGCAAAAATAGATACCCAGGTCGTAACCAGCATAGCGAGCGCGATAACATCGCTACGACGAAGCAACTCCTCGCGTTCTTGATTGGTCAATACGTCCGAAGGTTTAAGCACTGTCATCGCCCCTGCTATTTGCGCTAGCAAGACGGTATATTAGCACTTCTCTCAACTGCTTAGGATGTGTTCTCAACGCGTTTCCCACCCCATGTCAGGCTCGATTCAAATACATAAGGCACCCAAAGTCGCATTGCTCGAGTGTAGCGATGTCTTGGAATATCGGCGTAAGCAATGGTCATTAGATAAGCCCAAACAAGCATGGCTATGCGATTTGGATCGTGACGTTGCTGCATTGTGCGACTATCTGCATGTCCTAGATCACGACGAGGCTCCCAAAGTACGTCAACGTTGGTCTAAGCTCCGCATCAAGTTGTATCCCGCTATTGTCTGGGTCAATCTTATCGATGCTATGCAGGAGGATTTCGGCAATAAACAGTTGAAGAGGCTTGCAGGCCCGGTGGAGCGACTTTCCGATCATGCCATGTTGAAAGTCGATCGCTGCTTAACCAAGAAAGAATGGGCACGAGTCAGGCGCTGGTGGTATGGCTTCACCGACAGTCTCACCGAAGAAAGTGGCTACCTCGAGCTCAGCGATGAACGCCTGAGCAAAGCCCACCATAGAATCATCAAAACCCGCGATCGAGCACTCAAGAAAAGCGCCGACGTGACCTGGCATAAATTACTCGAGGCAACAGTAGATATCAGGCTACTCGTTCAGCTGGATAATGCTGGGGCTGATCTGCAGAGCGACATTGAGCTCGTGTCTATCTGCCACTTAGTCGAGAGCAATTTAGTAGCATGGCGCCTTGCTAATGACATAGCAGCCTCGGCAAGAACCGTGGCCCAGAGCCCGGAGCTCGATGCTGAAAACAAAATCATCGAACAACTGAATCGGTTTAGTGCCAGGCAACATAACGATGCCTATCGATATCTCGAGGTGACTCGAGACCTGATTGCGGCTACCGCCTTCAATTTTTAACAGCGCGTTTTAAAAATAAATCAAGTGCAGCATCCCGAGAATGCCGACGCTGTAGATCAGGGAGATAGGGGCTCCCCAGCGCAGGTAATCCTTGCGCCGATATCCACCAACGTTTTGAACAATCAAGTTAGTGGCATAACCGTGGGGCGTTAAAAAAGAAGCGCTGGCGCTAAACGCAACCGCGAGTACGAACGGCATGACGTCAACGCCGAAGCTTTGGGCAACCGCATAACCGAGCGGAAACATGAGTGCTGCGGCCGCGTTATTTGTCACCAGTTCGGTTAAAGCTAATGCCGCCAGAAATATAAAAATCAATGCAAAGAAAGCCCCCTGGCCCGCCAGCCAAGGCATGAGATAGTTTGTGATCTGCTGTACCAACCCCGACGTCACTAGGCCGTCAGCGATCACGAGTGCGGAACTCGCCAAAATCCAAATATCGAAAGGAAAACGTCGTCGCAGGTCATTGGCAGCGACATAGCCGAGAGACCACATGGACAACAACAAAAATAACAGCCCCACCCTCAGCTCGAGGATGTTTAGAGCAGCAAGACAGATGACTGACAATAGCGCGAATGAGAGGGCAATAGCCTGAGTCTGATCGAGCAGACGAACATCAACACTGTCATTGAGCACGAGAAAGTTGCGTCGTAGGTTTTTGCGGGCATGAAAATCTGGACCCGTTGCCAGTGCGAGCAGATCACCTGCGCGGAGGACCAAAGAGCCGATCTCACCACTGAGACGCTCACCGTCGCGCTGGATACCAATGATGGCTGCATCGAATCGCGCTCGAAATCCGACGTCTCGTACTGTCCTTCCCTCGAGTATCGCACCGGGAGCCACCACTGCTTCCGTCAAATCGCCACTAAATAGGCCCTGCCGTTCAGCAAATGTCGTCAGACCTGAAATCTGATCGAGTCTAGCAATATCGTGAACATCGCCCGAGAACACCAACCGATCGTCTGCCTGCAAAATTTGTCCCGGTGTTACAGGACGAATCCGCTCGTCCCCACGAACTAGCTCGGTTAGGTAGAGAGTCTCGAGTTGCCGAAGTCCCGCCTCTTCTACCGATAAGCCGATAAAGGTTGCGTCGGTCTCGACCAATGCTTCCAGCACGAACTCATCAGCGGGGACCTCTGATAATTGGTAGCGGGGTAACCATCGAGCGGTCAGCACCATCGCACCAATACATAGCAAAAGGACGGGGAACGACACCCGATAGAAATCACCGAACAGTAAACCCTGACCTGTTTGATCACTGAGAAAACTACTGACAATGAGGTTGGTCGACGTCCCAATGAGTGTCAGCGTGCCGCCCAAAATGGCGGCGTAACTCAAGGGCAGTAGAAGCTGGCTTGGCAACTGTTTTTTCGTGCGCCGCAGTACCGTGGCCATGGCGGAAACCACCGCTGTATTGTTTAAGACTGCTGATGAGGCGGCGGCCACTAAGCTCACTTTAGCCACCGCTACGCTCAGGCGATTCGAGTCCAAGCGTCGAGATAACAACCCTATCCACGGTAGACGCTCAATTCCCACAGCACAGAGCATCAGAAGGACCAACGTGACAAGTCCCGGGTTGACCGCTTTTTCCCAAAAGGCGGCCGTATCCACAATACCACTGGCCAAAAAGACCAAGGCAGCAATCAGAAAAATTTGTGGTGTACCCCAACGGGTAAGCACAAGCGCGGTCAACACACCAGTCAGGGTCAGTCCAGCGATGATCGCCTCAAACATGAGCCCCCCTAACACCATCCTCAAGCATAGACATACTCTGGATTGACGGCTGGCTTTGCGCAATCACTTCTACTGCTTCGTGCGTCGATCTGCCGGGATTATCGGATAGATTGGTGGTAATTCGCGTCATTACGTCATCACTCAGCGTCTGCCAAGATTGAACCGACTATCGATGACAAATCATCCTCTCCAACCAGCAGTTTCTCGACAATACTGCCAATACAATTGGGTACCACCAAGTGCGCGGCGTACCACGTGTGAAAACATCGGACACGTGCTAGATCAGCGATGCCACCGATACCCCGCTCTTCCAAAGCACTCTCCATACCTTGTTGCTGCAACAATTCGCATTCGCCATCGTGCAAGAACTGGGACCTCAAAGCCACGTGTTGTCGATGGTCTTCTGCCATCATAGCCTGTAATGCTTCGGACTCTTCGATTGCCGCCTGGACCTTTGCGATCCAGCCACCTGCTTCCAGGCGATCGATCTGAAGACAGTAATCGGCATCAATCAACCAATATAGTGTGGGAAAAGGTTTTTGATCGACTACGGAGGCAACCCGGATAACGGCCGGAGCGCCCTCTGCGTTGACCGCGGCAACCGATCTCAGCCCGCGCGGCGTTCTACCCAAACGCGCCGAGATATAGTCGAGCCAGGGCGCGATCTCGGTATTATCGGTCACTGAAATAGTCATGCGCAGGAGGCTATCACAAGCTGTTGACTCGCGCTGAGTTGAGGCGTACTGTCCGCGACTCAGGTGCCTACAGGTGGTAACACCCGGGTAGGTTAAAAGGGAAGTCTGGATGAGCCAGCGCTGCCCCCGCAACGGTAATCGCATTTCGAGATGCAGAGCCCGATACCTGCCTGATATATAAAACCCGATGGCGCGGTGGGCTCCAGCAGGGAGACTCTGCTTCGTGCTATTTACGCTGCCGGCCTCTTTGCCTGAACACCGCTCCAATAACAATGGAGCCAATATGGCCACGCTAAAACAACAGCTCGTATTTGCATTATCAGTTGCAGCCACGTCACAAATCACCATTGCCGAATCGATCGATGAGACAGTCATTGTTGCCGACAGGATACAAACCACAAGAGACTCGCTTGCGGTCTCGGTCAACGTCATCGATCGCGAACTCATATCCGCGTTAGGCTCAGCGACTCTGCCGCAGTTGCTTCGATCTCAGGTTGGAATTTCAACCACACAGACCGGTGGTATGGGCGCGGTCAGCGGGATTCGAGTTCGAGGTCAGGATGCGTTCAGGACACGCGTCTTAATCGACGGTATCGACATCAGCGACCCCTCGTCTCCCCAAATTTCTCCAAGAATGGAACACATAGCGTCGGGGGCGCTTGAACGTGTGGAGGTACTTCGGGGTACTCAGGGCCTTTTGTGGGGAGCGGATGCGGGCGGCGTGATCGCGCTCACCAGCCGTCAAGGCAGTGATCGACCCAGTATTGAGTTGACCGCCGAGCTTGGAGGATACGGTTTTGAAACAGAGTCGTTGGTGGCAAGTAGTGGTGCAATGGCCGTTGGAAAGCTGACCGCAGTACTCAACCATGTACAGATGGATGGCTTTAACGCCCTACAAAGCGATACCGAACTCGCTGACAAGGATGGCTATAACAACGACAGCTACCACCTCAGCTATACCACACCCGAATGGCAAGGTTGGTCCGCTACCCTCAGCGCTCGCGAGGTGGATGCAAAAACCGATTACGACAGCTGTGGGCGCTTTGACGAAAACTTTAGCTTTATATCAAGCAACGATTGCTCCGATGGGTATAACAACGAAACCCGGGGTGTTGTTGTCCGTCACGAGGGCGATAACCATTCGACTCAGATCAGGGTGAGTGAGAGCGACAGTGATCGCGCCTACTTCACCGATGGTCTTTTTCAGTTCGCGCTTCAAGGGTCAAACGAGCAGTTATCGGTGTCTCACAATAGGCGTCTTACGGATACCTACGACGTTACCTTGGGGATTGATCAGGACGAGCGAAGTTATGACGATGGGTTTGGCACTGCGAGAAGCCGCGGTAACGACGCTGCATTTTTAAATGTTCGGAGAGTGGGCGAAACCGCCACGTTATCTGGTGCCGTGCGAGCCGACGATAACGATGATTTTGGTCGATACACCTCATGGCGCATTACCGCTTTCACCGATACGGGAGTCGATGGCCTCGCATTCAAAGCTGCTTACGGCACAGGCTTTCGCGCGCCATCACCTTACGAGATTGGATCTAATCAGTCGCCCTGGGCTCTCGCTGAGGCTCGTGACAATGCGCTAGACGCCGAGCAGAGCAAGGGTTGGGAGATGGGGCTTCGCGGTAGTCGTAACGCCTTAGCTTGGGAGCTAACCTATTTTGAACAGCAGGTGAGCGACGCCATCGTCTATCGCTATGATCCATCCCTGTTTGCCGGGGGCTATCTGCAGATACCCGGCACCAGTCAATTCAGCGGTGTTGAAGCGACCGCCAGCTGGTCGCTTGATGATGGAGTAAGTATCGAGGGCTTTATTTCTGATTTGAGCGCCGAAGATGCAGATGGTAACGGCCTCCCCTATCGGCCCGAGACCACAGCGCAGATCTCAGCACGTATTGGCGATGCGAAAAGCGAATGGCTACTGCTAGCTCGGTACACCAGCGACCGCCAGGATGGCTTCGGTACAACTCTCGGTGACTACACTGTCGTTGATGGCTCTTTTCGTTATAGGGTAAGCGAGGACATTAAAGTCTCGGTGCGCGCAGAGAATCTCACCAACGAAGGCTACTCGGATATCGTTGGCTACCGCAGCCCAGGCCGCACGATTTATGTTGGTCTGAACGTATCAATTTAGGTAAACGCTATGAACAAAGACGCCAAGCACAAGGCCTCGATGGAAAAGCAAAAGACGAATGTTGATTCGTCGATTGCCGCGGCCAACACCGAAAAGAGCTTGGTATTGCTACTGACTGGCAACGGCAAAGGCAAAACCAGTTCAGCCTTCGGCATCGTCATGAGAGCGATGGGCTATGGTCAGCGTGTTGGCATTGTCCAATTCATCAAGGGTGAGCAACTCTCCGGTGAGGAGTTATTTGCCCGGGCCAACCTGCCCGCGACCGACTTTTATCAGATGGGAACAGGATTCACCTGGGATACACAGGACCGACAGGCGGATATCGAAGCCGCGGAGAGGACCTGGTGCGAGGCGCATCGTATGTTGAGCGATCCCGCCTACGATTTAGTCATTCTCGATGAGCTCACTTACATGTTGTCGTTTGACTACCTTGACGAAGCAACTGTACTGGAAACGATTGGTCAGCGTCCCGATCAACAGAGCGTTGTTGTGACCGGTCGCGGAGGTGGCACTGCATTACAGGAGCTCGCCGATACCGTATCTGAAGTCAAAGAAATCAAACACGCCTTCAGGGCGGGGATCAAAGCGCGCAAAGGTGTGGACTTCTAAGTGTCAGAGGTCACCCACCCGGCCCTCAGACTCAAGTCCTTTATTGCCTACAAAGCCACCAATGCTTTTTTTCAAGGGGTCTGGGGCACTGCCTATGTTGCACTGATGGCACCGCTACCACCCGAGGTTTTTTCAGCGGGCGGTATCGGATTCAGTCTCGGGACATGGTTAGTAGCACTCGCCTACTCGCGGCTATTTAATCTCTCAGCGTTCTTTCGCATTTCGCTGGGTGTCGAAGTGATCGCTTTGATCAGTATTGTCGCAATTCTGATCTATCCAGAAGGGTTTCCCTTAGCCGCCGGTGTCTACCTCGGCTTTCAGCTAGCGCTTATCTTTGGCAGCTATCTGGGGCGTTTAGAGACGCTCGTCGTCGCCAAGGGCAATCTAAAGCATCTCGATATCGGCAAGTCGATTGGCGCACTACTGGGGCTTGCCTTTGCCGCCACCTATTATCAATGGGCGCGGTCGTGGCTCGGTAGCGATGACTCGGGCATTCTCGTGCAGTTCATTCATTACCCACTATTGCTGGTGCAAACCATCAATTTAGCGCTACTAGTCGCCGCCTTCGACCGAACCCGATTTAAAGAGGCATTGTAATGGGCCCGCACTTATCGATTGAGCCCAAGATCTACTAGTCGAGAAGGTCGGGTTGCTCCGACATAATCACATCGAACATTGGCTGCGCGCTGAACCAACCACCTAGCGTATCGCCAACCTGCTTTGATGTGTGAACGGCCATTTCATGCGGAATTGGTTTGGTCTCACCCACGGCCTCTGCCATGAGTTGCGCCTGAAAGCTGCGCTCCATGGTGACGTACCACCAAGTTGCTTCTTCGACCGATTGGCCCACGGTGAGGTGTCCGTGGTTCTTAAGGATGATTGCTTTCTTTTGACCCAGGCAGTCAGCAAGTCGCTGGCCTTCATCGAGGTCCACGACAACCCCGGTGTAATCATCAAGCAATGCGTGATCGCCGTAGAAGGCGCAGGCATCCTGAGTCAAAGGATCTAGAAGACGTCCCAGGCAAGACCAGGTTTTACCGTAGATCGAGTGTGCATGCGCCGCCGCCGTCACCTCGGGGCGAGCCTCGTGAATTCTACTGTGGATGGTAAAGGCAGCGCCGTTCAGGATCCCTTGGCCTTCAACGATGTTTCCGCCGTGATCGACACGGATAAGGTCTGAGACCCGCATCATCTTGAAAGAACGCCCCATCGAGTTCACCCAAAACGTATCGGGGGCAATGGGATCCCTCACCGTGATGTGACCTGCCACACCCTCGTCAAATCCAAACTTACCAAATATTCGCAATGCGGCTGCTAACCGCTGCTTGCGAAACAGCTGCTCATCCTGAGGTGAGCGCTCTGCAGCCCCCATACCTTCATCGGCGTGCATAATGAGATCGTTAACTTTTTGATTCATATTATTTGATCCTTTGGTTTGGCTTGCTTCTCGCCCACTAATCTCGGTAATTCAGCATCGGGTGGGGCTGATTCTCCGCGTTCGATACAAGCATCTACATAGGCAGATAGTGCGGGCCCAAGCTTTGTCGACACTTCCTCTGGTCTCAACGGTTCATTGCAATGAGTGCATGATAACTGAGGTTCGCTAGAATGAGCACAACGCGAGTGCCAATAAGTCAGCGGCGCAGGCTCATCACCAGACATCCACTGATCCCCCCAGTGACTCAGGGTCATCAGTACTGGGTACAGGGCAAGGCCTTTGCGCGTTAAGCGGTATTCAAACCGTTCGGGTTGCTGACTATAAGCAACCTTGGTAAGAATGCCCTCATCGACCAACTTCGTGAGGCGTTCCGCGAGACGGTGACGTGTCACACCGAGGCTCCGATGAAAGCCCTCAAAGCGACGGGTGCCTTTAAACGCGTCTCGAATAATGAGTAGCGTCCAGCGCTCACCCAGCACTGACAGCGATCTAGCCACCGAGCATACCTGTTGATCAATATCGTCCCACTTCATAGCTAGACTTTGCGCTCTGGACCGCGTTCTAGCAACCCACAGACAAAAAAAACCCGGCCAATGGGCCGGGTTTAAGCGACTATCTGAAGTGTTTAACCAAACTGGTTCATGGTGTTATCAGCTCCACCCGCTTTTAGCGCAGCGTCACCCGAGAAATACTCTTTGTGATCATCACCCATGTCGGACCCGGCCATATTCTGATGCTTAACACAGGCGATCCCCTGGCGAATCTCCTTGCGCTGAACGCCCGCAACATAACCGAGCATGCCCGCTTCGCCGAAGTACTCTTTAGCTAAGTTATCAGTCGATAACGCCGCCGTGTGATAGGTAGGCAAAGTAATCAGGTGATGGAAAATACCCGCTTCACGCGCAGCATCCGCTTGGAACGACTGAATTCGTCGATCGGCCTCGATGGCGAGCTCCGAATCGTCGTAGACCTCAGACATCAACTTGTCTCGCTGATAGCCTGACACCTCAATCCCACTGGCAGCCCAGTCGTCAAATACCTGCTGTCGGAAACTAAGCGTCCAGTTAAACGAGGGGCTGTTGTTGTAAACCAGCTTCGCATCTGGGACGACCTCTCTGACGCGGTTTACCATCGAGGCAATCTGTCCTACGTGC
>MDTB01192507.1_pt1 | contig 17611 bp, 14 predicted proteins | sample 811161 | NCBI WGS metagenome assembly MDTB01 (sample SAMN05326650, study PRJNA326480) | marine metagenome | isolation source: seawater | place: Mediterranean Sea | collected 2009
CAACCGTTGTCACTGGTCCACCGATCGCCCTCCTCGTCGCGGTCGGCGACCCGATGATGCAGACCGCGTGAATGGGTTACGACTTCGGGATTGGGTTGTGGCTCAATAAGCTTTCCAGTCTCCGGATCGAGTTCGGAAACGAAAATGACATTGCCGCCCCAAGTCATCCAGAGTCGATCTTCCTGCTCGTCGTAAAAAATATGCTGATCAAAGGCGACCACTTCCTCGTCACCGGCATGGGAGATGACCATATTTTCTTCGCGACTCGGGGGCGCATCGGGCCACTCATACTCGGGACTACCATCTCCCTCGACTTCGATAAACTGCACCGCGCTATATTCTTCATTTTCGTTATCGGGATCGACGAAGGTACTGACGTACAGCAATTTTTTGTCCCCCACGATCACTGGGGCAACCGCCCCGTGGTCTTCCTGAGCCACTTCGTAATCCTCGAAGTCGGGAGCCAACTCCCAGGGGTCACGCAACGGATCAGAGGCGATGGGCTGTACAAAACGGCTTTCGCTAAAGGCGTGCCGATAGCCACCATCCACCCAAATATTGCCGCCATCGTCGTTGCTGAACTTTTCCGGGGCACCGCGAATCGTTACCGGACTGACATCGACCTCGGCGCCTGCCACAACGATTGAACCGGCAAGGAGTTCTACGTTTGCCCGCACGCGCGCTGGATTTCCATCCGGGAAATCATCGTCCGATCCCATAAGCGATTCGGTATGTTTATCGCTGAAAATACTCCGTGCCCAAAGCGTCAGCGTATACGTTTTACCCGCTTCAACGGTGATCTCGGTTTGAAGTGTCGCCGGGTCATCTCCCTCCGCAAGTACGGCATACGCTTTCCCATCGACCGGAGCGTAATATTCGACGCTTCCGCGACGCGGGTTCTCCCAGTCGCCCTGCGTTTCAAAACTCTGAGTCCGGATCGACGGTCGATCGACTGCTGGCCCTGCGGGCAACGTTTCGCAGAGGAAGACTAGGAAGACCACGAGAATAACGGAAACAACTTGATGATTTCGCATGGCACTTTTTAACTGAATTCAAATAGGGATCACTGACCAACCGCAGTTGATTCAACGTGCAGGTAACTCGCCACGCATTGAGATTAACGTGTCAGCGGCGTGCAAAGTAGTCTGGATGTTTTTTTTGCACTCCTTAAAACAGGGCTGGTGGAATGCGAACGGCGGATCCTTCTACGGAAGCAGGCAGCGGATTGGTCATCGAGCAGTCATTACGAAAGGCTTCTAGCGCTGAACCGCAGCACCTTATCCCTTTATCTTTCTTCCCCCATCTCTCTTTCCCTATTTACAGCGTCCGTCCAGCGTCCATCCGGTAGGAATGAACTGCATTCGTGGTAAACTGACCGAGCCCCGGTAAACCGCTCAAAGTCCCCTATAGCCCCAGAGCTTAGTACCTTCAATATGACGATGCGGCTTCTGATTATCGATGATGAATTTCATGACGCCTCGGGGGCCGGCGCGTCGTTACGGTCAATTGTGCAGGCACTTACCGAACTGGAGGTGGAAACCGTCACCGCGACCACCTACGAGGACGGTTGGCAGCGATTCCTGTCTGACCCCGGCATCGGATGCGTTGTTGTGGATTGGGACCTCACACAACAACGCGATGACGGATGCCTTCTCGTTACGATCTTGATCGAATCCATTCGCCGTCGTAATCACACGATTCCGATCTTACTGGCCACAGATCGTTTAGGGGTCGAGGGCATCCCAACCGACATCCTGGGTCTGATCGACGGCTATGTCTGGGTTAGTGAAGACACACCCGATTTCATGGCGGGCCGCATTCATCAAAACATTTGCCAGTACCACGATCAGTTGATGCCCCCGTTTTTCAGAGCTCTGACGCAATATGCCAAAGAATACCATTACGCGTGGCATACACCGGGGCATATGGGTGGCGTCGCTTTTTTGCGCAGTCCAGCCGGTAAACTCTTTTTCGACTTTTACGGAGAAAATGTCTTCCGCGCTGATCTATCCATCTCGGTTCCTGAACTCGGCTCACTGAATGAACACAGCAGTGTGATTGGTGAAGCGGAACGCAATGCGGCAAGAACCTTTGGGGCAGACAGCACCTATTTTGTCCTGAACGGAACTTCGACTGCGAATAAGATTGTCTGGCATGGTCGAGTCTGTCCCGGCGATGTGGTGCTCGTGGACCGCAATTGCCATAAATCACTGCAGCAAGTGATCCAGATGATCGGTGCGATTCCGATCTACTTCGTCCCGACGCGTAACCGACACGGCATCATCGGACCGGTTCCAGCCGATCAATTCACCGAGGCATCGATCCGTGCCAAACTCAAGGCGAGCCCTCTGATCGACGGAGATGGGCCGGAGCAGTTGGCGATGACCGTGCTGACCAACTCCACGTACGACGGGCTCTGTTACGACGCTCCATTTGTCGAAAATGCACTTACGGGAATTACGAAAAATCTCCATTTCGACGAGGCCTGGTACGGCTACGCACGATTTCACGAGGTCTATGCGGGACGTTACGGGATGCATGGGGAGGAAGAGCAACCGGATGCACCGGTTGTTTTTGCGACGCAGTCCACCCATAAACTCTTGGCGGCCCTCTCACAGTGTTCCATGCTGCATGTTCGGGATCGGCAAGTTCCTGAAAATAGAAAAGTCGATCACGAACGATTTAATGAAGCTTTCATGATGCACACCTCAACATCACCGCAGTATGGGCTGATTGCCTCGCTCGATGTGGCAACACGCATGATGCAGCATGGACAGGGTCGACCGCTGCTTCAGGACGCCATCGAAGAGGCCGTTACCTTCCGCCGCAAGATGAGCGAAATCGACGCCTCCAAAGCCGAGCAGAGCGACGATTGGTGGTTTACCCTGTTTCAGCCACCGGGCATTGAAAAACGCGGTATGCGTCACGCGACCGCACCTTTGGCCTCCGCCGCACTACCGGAGGGCGATGATGTCACGATCGATACGTCATTCTGGCTGTTAAATCCCAAAGAAGAATGGCACGGATACGATGGACTACGCGATCGATTCGTCATGCTTGATCCCACGAAGGTGACGGTGATGACTCCCGGACTCGACATTGCCGGCAATTGGCAGCAGACAGGGATTCCGGCGGCGATCATCAGTGCCTTTCTCCAGCAACATGGAATCGTGGTTGAAAAAACAGGCAATTATGCATTCCTGGTCCTCTTTTCCATTGGGATCAGTCGCGGCAAGTCAGGCACATTACTCTCCGAACTCTTTCGTTTCAAGAAATATTTTGATCGCAATGATCGTTTGGAAGATGTACTCCCCGACCTGTTCAAAGAAAATCCCGATCGTTATGCGAACATGCGGATACAAGATCTCTGCCAAGAAATGCATCATTTTTTTAAACAGCAAGATGCTGCGACGATCTCTGCAGATGTTTATGGAACCATCCCTGAACAATCCACGACACCGAGTGCTGCGTTCAAAGCCATGGTGAGTGGCGACGTGGATCGAGTTGCGCTCGAGGATGTCGATGGCCGGGTGGCCTCGGTGATGGTTGTTCCCTACCCACCGGGCATTCCGATAATCATGCCCGGAGAGCGTTTTGACAACCAGAGGACGCCGCGGTTGATTGAATTCCTCAACATGCTTGCTGATTTTGATAGTGCCTTTCCGGGATTCGAGCATGAGGTTCACGGAGTCACAGCAAATCGGGATAAATCCACAGGCAACGTTCACTATTCCGTTGATTGTGTGCGCGATTGATTTAGTGAAGATGAAAACGTGAAACGTCGAAAATGAAAAGACTGTGCGTTCAACAGATATTGACTAAAGAGAATCAGATTGACTGAAAAGTATTCAATAAATTCAATTGGAGAGAATGATGGTTAAGGCCGCAACAATCTTTGGCATCCTACTAATCGGCAATGGACTCTATGGATATATGGGTTCGGAAGTAAAAAGCGTGACTGCTCTGATTCCCGCTTTCTTTGGAATCGCAATTCTCCTCTGCGGTTTTGGATCGGCTTTGAATGATGGATTACGAAAACACCTGATGCACTTTTCCGCAATCGTTGCATTACTCGGTGCGATCGCCTCAGGCGGTCGACTTTTTTCTTCACTAGGCAAGGAAGAAGCCAATCGCTTTGTGCAAACCAATCTGGCCCTCATGGCGGTTTTATGTGTTGGCTATCTGGTCGCGTGCATCATATCGTTTCGCGCTGCCCGGAAACGCCGAGAAGAGGAAAACGCCGCGACCTGAATCGCGGCGAAAAACCAGCTCGTCGGATACGGACGCGCCAGGTCCAGGCAATTCTGCAGTCCCGTTGACACTAGACGGCCGGTATTGATCGGCTTGCGGCAAAATCAGCTGTCAGTAAAAAGGCTGCGCGCATTATTTTTGTGATGTGTATCCGCATCCGATAGTATCATGGGGGTAACAGATCGACTGCACGCTTTTCTCTTACCGGCTCTTACAGGCAAGGCACCGCTGATGCGTATCGCAATAATCCTTCGGCTAGTTGCCCTACTCTTACTTGCCGCCGCTTCCGACGACGCACTTGGTCAAGAGGATTACTGGAACGACGCTTCAGGTGGTTTCGATGCGCAGCGGGTATCGATGAACTATCAGCGGTCGGCATTCTTCATTGCGGGCGGTAATTATTGGCAGACTGCTGATCTGCAGGGTCCGCAGCGCGATTACAGTGACCTCTTCTCGAAAATTCCGGATTATGTCTTCGACCCGGCGGCCGCCGGTCAACACGCCAATCACCTCTATACGATTCCGACGACCGCGGCTGGAGTCGCCGCGGCTGACCCTAACTTGTTCCGTATGCAGAACGGAAAAGTTCAAGCCAAAATGTCGACCTTTTATAACACGCAAAAAGATTTCACTAATGGGATTGCAGGCTACAACCCGCAATATGACCTGCACCAGGACTACACGCTTCAACAGAGTGCCGCGAATTACTGGAAAAATACGCCAACAGGTCATCAGGCCATGGATGGGCTCCAGTGGCTGACGCCATACGGACACATGAAATCCTACATGACCAATGGCGGACCCGCCGATGGACAATGGTCAGCGGACTCCGCAGTTCTTAGCGACTATGAAATTGGGAGTAGTTTTGGCCAACCGGTTAAAAATTTCACGAGTGGTGAAAACCCATACAACAGGGCGGCTGCCGCATTGGGCATGCTCAACGGTGGATTTCACGACCCGCAGCATCCGTCAGATCCAAGCAGACAGTTAGGCTACGGAAATTTTTATCGGGTCGCAGACGTTTGGATCAATGCCGAGGATATTTCCCGCACGAGCGTCGACTCAAGTTGGAGATCGGATGTCATCGTAGCGCCCGGCGGTAGCTACGACACGGTCCATCGCCATCCGACTTTGACCACACCCCAAAAAGAGGCCTTCGGGTATTGGGGACCTGAGGCTACCCACGCAACAGATCCCCATCAACAAGCGTGGCGGGAAGCGATGGAGCAGCGGCTCGGCCTCTTCTTAAATGCGGGTGAAGGGGGCACGATATTCAGCTCAATCCGTGATGGAGCGATTGAACAGATTTTAAATCTTGACGCCAGTACGTGGAATGCATTCCTCATTGAAAAGGGATTGACCGATGCAGCGTTCCCGTTGAGCACGCCCAACCGGCTTTGGTCGAGTGACAATAATTTCGGTGGCATTTCGACCGCGTTTTACGACATGTGGTGGCAAATGAATACCAAGACCGGCGGTTTTCCCTGGACAGGGCATGGCTTTACCTACGACTGGTATCACGGCTTTAGCGATACACAGTATGATGCGCTCGACGCCGCATCGAACGACTGGGCCACCAATGCATTCTCTGAGTTTATTGTTCGTCCCGGTGCTGGTTTTGAAGTCGTGCAAACGCGAGAACTCTTGGAATATCTCACCGGTTCTCCGGCCATTGTTACCCCATCCTCTGTGAATGCGGTCCCAGAACCGCGCACGCTGCTGCTGGCCCTTCTGGCCCTTCTGGGTTTCGTAGCACATGCAACCGGTCGCAGAAAAACCTGTTAAATCTGGTTTGCGTGGAGCCCGATTCGAACCGCAAGGCCCGAGGGTGGGTATTCAATCGCGAGATTCACCTGCGTTCGTTTTGCTCATCGATGCCCGCCGATGCACAATCATATGGCGAACGAGTGCCGATACGCTACAATCTAAAGATCAATCAAAGTGATTTTATGGAATCGCTCAACCGAACCCTTATTTTCCCGCGAATCCTAGGAGGCTCCTCTCGTGCATAAAAATCTACGTCTCAGTGTTTTCTGCATTGGTCTGATGCTCCTGGCAACAACCGCCGTCGAGGCACAACGTGGTGGTGGTAATCGTGGTGGCGGTAATCGTGGTGGAGGTGGTGGAAGTGGTGGCAACCGAGGTGGCGGGCAACGGGAACCTGGGAACCGAGGTGGCGGACAACGCACCCCTGGCACCGGTGGTGGCGGACAACGTGCCCCTGGACAACGCGATAACCTTCCTCGCGATGGAGCCGACCGCCCAAAACGACCGGAGCGACCCATCGAACCGGGCAAAAATTTGGATCGAGGTGAACTGAAGCGTGACGGATCCAATCGACCTCGGCCGAACGCGAACAATCGCGAGGGAGTACCCACACGAAGCGAATTGGAAAATTTCCTCAATCGTGGCGATGGCAACCGCACAGCCGGTGGAAAAATCGGCCCCAAAGCAGTTCAGGGAATTGAGAATCGCGGCCCGCAACGACTCGATACAGCGGAGCGGGGAAATCTGAAGAATAATGTGGCTGAACGGGGCGAACGTGTTCGGGGTCAAATCGATCACAACTATCCGCACTGGGATTTCTGGAAAGATCATCCTGACTGGGCCCGCTACCGGTGGAACCGTCCCTATCGGTGGGCAACCTGGACATCAGTCAACAACTGGTTTGGCTGGAGTGCCCCCTACGTGAACTATGTCTATGGTGACAATCTTTATTACAACGATGGCAATGTTTACTACGATGAAACGCAAATAGCCACCGATTCAGAGTATGCACAGCAAGCCGAAGAATATGCACAGGCAGGTGAGGAAGCACTCAAAAATGCGGGGGATAAGACGGAGTGGATGAGTCTGGGAGTTTTTGCGCTGGTGCACGAGAAAAATGAAAAACCGCACATGTTTTTCCAACTCAGTGTAGACAACGCGGGTGCCATCGCAGGAACCTACCACGACTCGACCACTGGAGACACAAAAAATGTTCATGGTTTAGTCGTCAAGGAAAGCCAACGCGCTTGCTGGTCAGTCGAGGGAAAACCGGACAACGTGGTCGAAACGGGAATCTACAATCTCACCCAGGATCAGACCGAGTGCCTCATGCATTTTGGCGCCGAGCATACGCAAACCTGGCTCTTGGTCCGCATGGAAGAGCCGAAAGATGCGGCGAAGGAGGGAGATCAAGCCGAATAATAAGGCTTTTTCCCGAAAAAAAAATCAATCTCTAAAACCGTCTTGACGGGGCAAGCGGTCTTGGAAAACAATTTGGCCCGTTGGCGGTTCCCGGGTCACTCGTTCTTCAGAACTTTTCCATGACTTTAAAATACGCGATCTATCTCTTTTTTTTCCTGGCCAGTCTGGTGGCGGCCCCGCATGCACGGGCCATCGACGCTGACATGGACGCTGGCATGCCCCCCCCGCCCAGTTCTCCCACAGAGGTCTCGGTGGGAGTCTTTGTTGCTGACATTATCGACCTCGATGAAGTCAATGAGAATTTTCAACTCGAACTGATTCTGATGGCGACCTGGCATGACCCCAGGCTCGCATTCGATGCTGAAAAAGAGGGATCGGACGAAAAGATTTTTCAGGGTCCTTATCAATTTGCCGAAGTCTACCCGGCTTGGTGGCCCCAGTTGCTTATTCTCAATGAAGTCGGACGGGGCGACTACAACGCGGTGAAGATCACAGTCTATTCCGATGGCATGGTTCGTTATGCCGAACAGCGGAACGTGCTGCTTGAGACACCGATGTCGCTACACGACTATCCCTTCGATATTCAACACCTCAAAGCCTACATCGTGCCATTTGGAAATAGAAAAGATGAAGTTGTCTTAAAAATAAACGATGGGCTGCGGCAGGCAACCGACGAGTATGTGAAGCGGCACAGCAGCGTGAATATCGCTGAATGGGACCTCAAGCATCTGCAAATGGAGGAGGGTGAAACTTTTTATCGCTATTACGGAAAAAAACAGGAAATCTCTCAGATAACGCTCACGATCGTCATGCAGCGACAAAGTGCCCATGTCGTTTGGGATATCATCTGTCCGCTGTTTATTCTTGTCTCGATGGTCTGGTCAATTTTCTGGATGGATATCGAATCGCTTGCCGATCGACTCAACATTTCGTTTATTGGCATTCTGACTATTGTCGCCTATCAGTTTTTGATCATCGATAACATGCCTCGCATTTCTTACTTAACTTTCACCGATGCCCTGCTCTTATTCTCGTTTATCATTATGTCGGCCACGGTGCCGCAGAGTTTGTATATCCACTCGCTGGTTCGTCGAGGAAAACAGGCCAAGGCACAGCGAATCGATCGCATGTCCCGCTGGGCTTTTCCCGCGTTTTATCTTATAACCGCAGCGATCAATTACGTCTGCTATATCTACATCACCTAACGCTTTAATCAGCGTCGGTGAGCGGGCCACGAATCGCGGCAATCCGCCGCAGGATGAGCCAGAAAAACGGGAGGTAGATAATGTCCGCAAAGAAGAGAAAAAAGAGAAAGAACAACGGTAGCGGGCCCCAGAAAACGTAGCCGATACCCAAAATCGACCCACCCGCTTTGCTCAAAAATCCGAGTAATAACAGGTCGTAATTCGCGGTCGGGCGGGAAGCAACTCGATGATAACCGATGCCGAAGAGCATCACGAGCACACCGGTCAATTGCAGCGGCATGACCAACTGTGGCTTTTCGATACCGAATAATCGATAGCCCTCGTGGTACAGCAGAATCATCCCCAGACCCGCAAACAAATTGAAGGTTCCCGCAAACCGGAGCAACCGCCGCATCCAGCGATCCAAGCAAGGACGACTGCCATCCTGTTCGTTTGGTGCACTCAACATCGTAGTCCTTATTTCTTGTAATGTGCGCTCACAATAGCTCATTTGGTCGCCGCCGTCATGCCCGGCCCCAGGGGTCTGCCCACACGCCTGATGTTGGAGTAGGCTACCCTTAGGGACGGATTGGATGATGCCATCCGATTCGATGCAGACAGCTTCTGGTCCTGAAAGGAACGAGAAACCATGCGAATAACTCCACTCATCTTTACTGTGCTTGCCACACTCATGCTCACGGGGGGATGCAATTCCCAACAAGACTCCAGCACCTCGGATTCAAAACCGCCGGTTCCACTTCATATCGAAGCTCCGGGCGTTGACGTCCAGATTGGGGGCGGAGAGGGCGTGAAGGTTGACGCACCGGGTGCGGATGTGGAAGTCGACAACGAAAAGAAATAGATCCGACGTCCTGAAGTGGGTAGAAGTTCGAATTCCATCGAAAGGCGAGTACTGTGGATACTGTTTCCGACGCACCCTACCTGGCGCTGAAGGCGTTGATGATGCCGAGGGATACAAACGCCCACGGAACCATCTTCGGTGGAGTGATTCTGAGTTATATGGACCAAGCGGGGGCGATCGGCGCCAGACACACGTTACTCGCAGCCGGTGCCCGTGAAAAACCCCTGGTGAGCGTTGCCATTGATCGGGTCGAGTTTCTCAAGCCGATTTATGTCGGCGACGTTGTCAGTTTTATTACAAATGTAACCCGCACCGGTAAAACATCGCTCACCGTACAAATCGTGGTCAACGCTGACCGCAAAGGCGAGTCCGTGGAGATGACCCGCGGCAGCATAACCTATGTCACGGTGGAACTCGGTGCCGAGGGCCACGCCCCTGTGAACCTCGATGCGTGATTCACCGTTTCTCGGTTGAATCAAAATAGCGATCCTGGCAATTCGTCAGTCAATTCGCCCTTACCGTCCTCCTTCCAATGCGATATAAAAATCAAGGGAGAACTGATATCTCTTTATTAACGTAGTCTAATTGGAAGCATCAACGGAAATAGTGTTATGCAGCGGATCTTTGCCCTATATCAAAGTTCCCTCGGGAAAAAGGCGGTCGTAGCGGTCACCGGATTAATCCTCTACGGCTTTGTCCTGGGCCACATGCTGGGAAACTTAAAAGTCTTTACTGGCAACGATGCGGCCGGTGAGCCCCACATCGACATCTACGCCCACTTTCTGAGAACCATGGGTGAACCGCTCGTCCCTTACAGCTTCTTGCTATGGATCGCGCGGGTCGTTCTTTTGATCGCGCTTGTGCTGCACGTCTATACGGTGATTGTGCTGGCCAGAAAAAATCATGCTGCCAGAAAACATGACTATGCTCAACACGACTACTCTCAGGCGAGCAACACGGCTCGCTGGATGATGATAAGCGGCACCTTGCTGCTCCTCTTTGTCGTCTTTCATTTGGCACAATTCACATTTGGTGCGGTCGGCGGGGCTCGATTTGTTGAAGGTGCAGTTTACGCGAATCTTTACTACGCGTTCCAACGATGGTTTTTTGCCGGACTTTACATTTTAGTGATGGGTGGACTTGCGTTGCACGTTCACCATGGCGTTTGGAGTCTATTTCAGACACTCGGCCTCGATAACCCTGACCGTAACAGCGCCTTTCGTCTCCTCGCGACCCTCAGCTCTATTGGGCTGTTTATTGGTTTTGCCGCTGTGCCTGTGCTTTTTTATCTTGGCGTGATGCCGCTGCCGCCCACAACCGAATCCATGCAACTCGCAGAGGGAGTAATGTAACTGATGGACTTCGATGCCAAAATTCCTGATGGACCGATCGAAGACAAGTGGACCGGTCACCTTGAAAGTATCCGCTTGGTGGGTCCTCGGAATCGACCGAAGTACAAAGTAATTGTGGTCGGCTCAGGCCTTTCTGGTGGAGCATCGGCGGCCTCGTTGGCTGCCATGGGCTACAACGTCCATTGCTTCTGCTTTCAGGATAGCCCGCGACGCGCACACAGTATTGCGGCGCAAGGTGGTATCAACGCAGCCAAAAATTACCGCAATGATGGCGATAGCGTTTTCCGACTGTTTATGGACACTCAAAAAGGGGGCGACTATCGGGCACGTGAAGCCAATGTCTACCGCTTGGCTGAATGCAGCGCTGGAATCATCGATCAGGCAGTTGCGCAAGGTGTACCGTTTGCGCGTGAATACGGTGGCATGCTCGCCAACCGATCTTTCGGCGGCGTACTCGTGCAGCGAACCTTTTATTGCCGCGGAGAGACCGGTCAGCAATTATTACTGGGAGCAAATTCATCACTCGCTGAACAAATCCGAAATGGCAACGTGCAAATGCACACGCGATCCGAAATGATGGACCTGGTCGTGGTCGATGGCCGTGCTCGAGGAATCGTATACCGTGACTTAATTACGGGGGAAGTGCGCAGCGAGTCAGCGGATGCAGTCGTGCTCGCGACTGGTGGATACTGCAATGTGTATTTCCTCTCAACAAACGCCAAGGGTTGTAACGTCACGGCCATCTGGCGAGCCTACAAACGCGGCGCCGCGATGGCCAACCCGAACTTCGTCCAGATTCACCCGACCTGTATTCCAGCTTCAGGTGATCATCAGGCAAAACTAACGCTGATGAGTGAATCGCTCAGAAATGACGGGCGCATTTGGGTTCCGAAAAATCAAGATGATCAGCGGCTACCGAGCGACATCCCGGAAGACGAACGCTACTACTATCTAGAAGAGCGTTACCCGAGGTTTGGCAATTTAGTTCCACGTGATGTCGCCGCGCGAAATGCAAAAGATGTCTGTGACAGTGGCATGGGTGTCGGATCAACAGGCTACGGCGTTTATCTCGATTTTCGTGATGCGATTCGCGATCAGGGACAAAAAGTCGTGAATGCAAAATACGCCAATTTGTTTGAAATGTATGAACGGATCACCGCAGACGATCCCCGCCAGACTCCCATGCGCATTTACCCTGCCCCGCATTACACGATGGGTGGTTTGTGGGTGGACTACAATTTGATGACCACCATCCCAGGACTCTTTGCCGTAGGCGAAGCCAATTTCTCCGACCATGGCGCAAACCGACTCGGTGCCAGTTCCCTTATGCAATGTTTAGCAGATGGATACTTTGTGCTTCCCGCGACAATCGGTAATTACCTGAGTCGCCATCCGAGCGGCGAGATTAAGTCAGATGACCAACGTTTCAAAGAAGTTGAAAATGAAGTCCGAGATGGCTTACTGAAACTAATGTCGATCAAAGGGAAGCGTTCTGCTTCTTCGCTCCATCGACAACTTGGAAAATTAATGATTGATCATTGCGGCATTTCTCGCAACCAGGAGGGACTGGAGCAGGCAATCGGAAAAATTCCGCAAATGAAGGAAGAGTTCTGGAACAATCTTTCAGTCCCCGGCAGCGATGATCAGGTCAATCAATCGCTTGAACACGCGGGTCGATTAAGTGATTTTTATGATTTCGCCGAATTAATGTGTCGCGATGCGTTGCATCGCGATGAATCGTGTGGATGCCACTTTCGCGAAGAACATCAGACTGCCGAGGGAGAAGCATTGCGGAATGATGAAAAATTTGCCAACGTCTCAGCGTGGCAATATCGGGGGGATAACCGTGAAGCGGAACTTTATCAAGAACCGCTCGAATTTGAAGCTGCCCCACTAGCTCAGAGGAATTATAAAACATGAAATTGCACCTTCGAATTTGGCGACAACAAAACAGTCAGGCCGAGGGTCACTTTGGCGAGTATGATCTTGACGGCGTGCGTGAAGACATGTCTTTTCTCGAAATGCTCGACGTCCTCAACGAACAACTGATCGACAGCGGAAATGAGCCTGTGGCTTTTGATTCCGACTGTCGGGAAGGTGTTTGTGGCATGTGTTCGTTGGTTATCAACGGCAAAGCCCACGGTCCGCTTGCCGGAACCACCACCTGCCAACTTTACATGCGCCATTATCAGGACGGGGACGAGATTACGATCGAGCCGTGGCGGTCCGCCGCATTTCCGGTGGTTCGCGATCTGATTGTGGATCGTTCGGCCTTTGACAGAATCATGCAATCGGGCGGCTACGTCACCTTGCACTCGGGACCGAAACCCGAGCCGAACTCGATACCGATTGATCCGGAACGTGCCGAACAAGCGCTCGACGCCGCCACCTGCATCGGATGTGGCGCGTGCGTGGCTGCATGCCCCAACGGCTCTGCCATGCTTTACACCTCGGCCAAAGTGTCGCATTTGGCCCTGCTGCCACAGGGGCAACCGGAGCGTTACGGCCGAGTGAAACAAATGGTCGACCAGATGGACAAAGAAGGCTTTGGTGCTTGCCGGAACTATGCCGAGTGCGAGGCGCAATGTCCGAAAGAAATCAGCATTAACTTCATTTCTCAAATGAATCGAGATTACTTGAAGGCGACGCTCCGCGAACCGGTGGATCGTCGAAGCAAAATGAACTCGCAGTGAGAAACCAGAAAAAAATGCCTGCCGCTCTTTCTCAATCGCTGTGGGCAGCTATTTGGGCAGCGATTGTTCTCTCTGCATTCTTAGCGGATACGGCACGAGCGTACGGTCAACTCAAACAGGCCTCGATGCCGAGCCAGAGAGCACTCGCACCGCTTTCCCGTGTGCTCCCGATGCAAGGGCCCGCAGATGCTGGCTCATCTTTTGATCGTACTCTGATTCACGCTATCAGCGCAGCACAGGAAAATCTCCGTGCCGGTGTAACAAGGATTACAATCCCACAAAAGATTGGCGGAAAGACGATTGAGCGAGAAGTGCTGATCCATGCGCCACGCTCCATCGATTCATCAGATCGCTATCCTGTCCTGCTTGCCCTTCATGGAAACGGGGGGCGTCACAGAGATTTTCTTAGAGAACTGCAACCTTTCATTAATCGGGGTGCGTTCGTTGGCGTTTATCCACAGGGCTACCGGCGAAGTTGGAATCTGGGTGAGGAAGCATCGACTGCAGATGATGTCACTTTCGTGACGGCAGTCATCCAAGAACTCGCCAGATATAAACAGCTAGAAACCGATGCGATGTTTGCGATGGGCGTCTCCAACGGGGCAGGCATGGCGCATAAATTGGCCATCGAAACGGACCACTTTCTTGCGATTGCTGCGATCGTCACGCAATTGACGGCGTTAAATCTACCGGGCGATGAAACTCCGGCGGTTTCCGTGCTGCAGGTTAGTGGCGATCGGGATCCGATTATTCCTTACGATGGTGGCGATTCACCGACCGGCCATTTGTTCCTTCCGGCCGAGATCAGTTCGCAAATCTGGGCCCGTCACAACGGCATTAAAAGCCCCCCCGAAATTTCTGAAACAGCCGATGGAAACCAGAGATTTTCCTATCGGGCTGGTCCGAGTGACGCAGTCGTTGTGCACTATCGAATGCGCAACTTCGGTCACGGAGGCTTTGAACGCGAAGAAGGTGGAATCTATCGACTGGTTTGGAAATTTTTTCAACAGCAGATGGTTCGCGACGCAACGAAATGAATTGCCGATCGAGACTCGACGGCAAATGATAGAAACCGGCGAGAGATGACCTGCCCATCCATCCTCTTGTCGAGTGAATGCCCCATTGCTATACCGGAAGCACTTTCATTGCGATGCACCGCATTTGTAGCGGTGTAGCGGGCAAGCTTTTGAACTCCCTGAAAGACGGACCCTTATGGCAAGACTCTCAAGGCAAGAAGTCGCCTGGGCCCTTTACGACTGGGCAGCGAGCGCGTATGCACTCTGCATTCTGGCCGGTTTTTTCCCCATTTTTTTTGAAAGCTACTGGGCTGCTGATTTAACCGCACCGCAAGAAACCTTCTGGTATGGCATCCTCGTATCCGTCGCGAGCCTTGCTGGTGCTATTTTGGCTCCATTTATCGGCACATTCGCCGACACCGGTCGTAGTCGAAAAAAATGGCTTGTCGTCTTTGCTGTTCTGGGAATGTGCTGTACGTGCGGATTGATTTTGGTCGGTCGCAACAATTGGCCACTTGCCGGCGGCATTTTTATCCTCGGCACCGTTGGTTATTACGGTGCGTTTATCGTTTACAACTCGCTTTTACCGATAGTGAGCCCACCCAAAAATCGACACTTTGTCTCGGGACTCGGTTTTGCGATGGGTTATCTCGGAGGAGTGATTCTCTTTGCCGCAAGCATTGCGCTAGTCAAAAATCATGCTGCATTCGGTCTTGCGACTGAAACTCAGGCGGTCCATATCGCGTTCCTTGCTGCTGCGATCTGGTGGCTCTTGTTTACCCTGCCGCTGTTATTCCTGGTCCACGAACCGTCAAAAGATCAACCGCCAACGGCAATGCGAACCAGCCTGGTGCAACTCGGAAAAACGATCCGGGAGATGGCATCGAATCGATCCCTTCTGCTGTTTCTCATCGCCTACTGGCTCTATATCGATGGCGTGAATACGGTCGTCTCCATGGCAAGTAACTATGGAAAGACGCTTGGATTTTCAACCAGTACGATGCTGGGAACACTCATCCTGGTTCAAGTCGTCGGTGTACCGAGTACGCTGTTGGTTACGTATCTGGCGGGAAGATACCGCGCGCGTCCCTTTTTATTTGCTGGCATCGGCCTCTACCTGGCCACGGTCGGGTATGCCGCGATGATGCCCACCACCCCCATCCAGCTTTTTGGTTTCTCGCTAAGCAGTCTCTACGTCCTAGGTTTTTTGGTCGGTTGTGCTCAGGGAGGCATTCAGGCACTGAGTCGTTCCACGTTTTCGCTGTTGATTCCACCAGAACGCACCGCTTCTTATTTTGGTGTCTACAATATGCTCGGACAATATGCCGCATTGCTCGGTCCTTTGATGATGGGATTTATCGCCCGAATCACGGGAAGTCCACGCTGGGGCGTGGCTTCCCTGGTCTTTTTATTCATCAGCGGGGGCATCGTTTTGATGTGTGCAGGGAGCGTTGAAAAATCCACTTCCGGCGGTGGTTCGTGAGATGTTCAAAGCGTAGACTATAGCTTTGCCGCGCAAGGAAATCAGATAACAGGAAGTATCTTTTAAATTGGGGTCCAGGGACGATGCAAAATTTGGGTCGTGTAGCCATCGTTGGCGGCGGGGTTGCAGGACTCACCCTCGCGCTCGCGCTCAAGCGGGCGGGATTCCACTGCTCAATTTACGAAAAGCATCGTTTGACCGATGAGGGTAGCTTTCAGAAGCGTGCTAGCGGGTTTACCCTCTGGTCATATGCAATTGCCCGCTTGATCGAATGGGGCGTCGATCTTCGAGACGTCGGGATCGAACTTGAGCAAACTGAAATCCGTAACCAAAACGGGGAACTGATTGCGCTGATGCCAGTTGGCGATGCTTCGCGGAAATTCGGCGCGCCGAGTTATGAAATCCGCCGCGGAGATTTACTTGCCGCGATCCTTGCCGAATTACCTCCGGAAACGCTCAAAACCGACCATACGTGTTCGGGCATACGTGAACATGCCGATTCTGTCGAACTACAATTTGCCAGCGGCAAACGTGTGCAGGCCGATCTGGTGATTGGTGCCGATGGCATTCATTCGGCCGTACGCAAACAGGTTGCCGGTGATGTTCCTCTTCGTTACTCCGGTTATAGCGGCGCAAGTGGCGTGACCCGTTGTACGCATCCGGATCTGCCACCACAAACACACGTTGACGTCTGGGGCCGCGGTGGCAAAGCCGGCATGGCCGATGTGGGTGACGGCAACATTCGCTGGTATCTTACCTGGAAAGGGAGCGCTGAGAGTCCCAAATCGCTTGATGAAATTCTTGCGCGACTGGAAAAGTGGTATGCGCCTGTCCATGCGGTTGTAAGTACGACGCCGAAAGAAGAAATCATACAACATTCTTACTACGATATCGCACCACTCCGCGAGTGGGTTCGCGGCAATTCAGTGCTGCTCGGAGATGCGGCGCACGCAACGACCCCCTTCGCGGCGATGGGGGCCAACATGGCGATCGAAGATGCCTGGGAATTGGCAACCGCCTTCGCCGAGACACGTTCTGTGCGCGAGGCGCTACAAAAGTTTGAAAATTCTCGAAAAAAACGTACGGAAGAAATCGTTCGGCACGGTCGCCGTATGAGTCGACTCACCCAACTCCACAGTCCGATCGCCGCCTGGTTACGTGATCAAGCTTTTTCACACATGCCTGAGAAAGAAATGGAAAAAGTCGCGGTTGCCATGGCCGCCGGAGAATGATTACAAAACAGACAGGTTGCCAACAAATTTTTGAAAGCAAAACAATCCAATGCAAGAACTCGAATCTATTGTAAAAATGTGGGAGCAGTCATGGCAGAATCCCGCGATGCGGCATGCCATCCTCGTGCATTTTCCGATCGTCCTCGCATTTTTACTGGTGCCCCTCGCCTTTCTGACTTCGGTCTGGGGGGGAACGTTTCGTAAAACGCTCATCATCTTGTGCTTTCTAGTCGGTTTGACAACGGCAGGTACCTCGTGGCTCGCCAAAAATGCCGGTTCGCAGGCCCACGCGGCTTTGGGTACCGAAATTGCGCCTGACGTGCAAACCAAAATCGCCGCGCACGGCGGC
>MDTB01231969.1_pt1 | contig 17611 bp, 15 predicted proteins | sample 811161 | NCBI WGS metagenome assembly MDTB01 (sample SAMN05326650, study PRJNA326480) | marine metagenome | isolation source: seawater | place: Mediterranean Sea | collected 2009
ACCAATAATAAATGAGGTTAGTGAATCTAAAATAGATACACCAATAATAAATGAGGTTAGTGAATCTAAAATAGATACACCCATAATAAATGAGGTCAGTGAGTCTAAAATAGATACACCAATAATAAATGAGGTTAGTGAATCTAAAATAGACACATTAGTTAGTGATAATAAAAGTGCTATTGGAAATATAGAATCAGTTACAAACTCTCCTCTCCCTGGAGATAACGATGCTTATAATTTAATTCAAGAGCAAAAAAGAATAGCAGAGGAAAGATCAAATAGATTAGATAGGTATAATTATGATTTGGAGTTAAAAAAAGAATCTAGGCACATGCAGCATATAGAAGATGAGCCTGCATATAAAAGACAAGGTGTTCAATTAGATGACATAGAAGGATCAGATTCAGAAGAACCAATTTCTAGGTTAACATTAAATGAGAACGAACAAGAATTAAGAAGCAATAATTCTTTTTTACATGATAATGTAGATTAGGTAGTTATAATAAAAAGGCTTGATTGAAATCAAGCCTTTTTATTATCAATTTACATCATTCCTGGCATTCCCCCTCCCATTGGCATGCCTCCACCGGGCATAGGATTGCTATTTTCTTCTTTGATGTCAGCTAGAACACATTCAGTAGTTAATAACATTCCAGCAACAGAGTTTGCGTTTTCTAAAGCAACTCTAGTTACTTTTGTTGGATCAATTATACCAGTTTTAAATAAATTTTCAAATTTATCAGCTTTTGCATTATAACCAAAATCAGCTTTTCCTTCTCTAACTTTAGAAACAATTACAGCACCTTCTCCTCCAGCATTTTTTACAATTTGTTTTAATGGCTCCTCAATTGAATTTGCAACAATTTGAATTCCTGTAGATTCATCTTCATTTTCTCCAGTTAAATTTTTCAAGTCTTGTCCTGCTCTAACTAAAGCAACCCCACCACCAGGAACAATACCTTCTTCAATTGCTGCCTTTGTTGCAGCTAACGCATCATCAACTCGGTCTTTCTTTTCTTTCATTTCTACTTCACTTGGGGCCCCAACGTATAATACCGCTACCCCACCTGAAAGCTTTGCTAATCTTTCTTGAAGTTTTTCTTTATCATAATCAGATGAGGTGTTTTCAATTTGAGCTTTGATTTGTTTCACGCGATTTTGAATATCTGTTTTTTTTCCACTACCATTAACAATAATAGTATTGTCTTTGTCGATTGTTACTTTTTCACATTTACCTAACATATCAATTGTTGCACTTTCTAATTTATGCCCTCTTTCTTCTGAAATCACGCTACCACCAGTTAAAATAGCAATATCTTCTAGAATTTCTTTTCTTCTATCACCAAAGCCAGGTGCTTTTACAGCAGCTATTTTTAAAGCTCCTCTAATTTTATTAACAACTAATGTAGCTAATGCTTCCCCATCTACATCTTCAGCTATTATTAATAACGGCTGATTTGTTTTTTGGGTTTGTTCTAAAATTGGAAGTAAATCTTTCATATTAGATATTTTTTTATCAAAAATTAATATTACTGGATTTTCTAATTCAGTTTCCATTTTTTCACTATCAGTAACAAAGTAAGGAGATAAATAACCACGATCAAATTGCATGCCTTCTACGATTTCTACAGTTGTTTCAGTGCCTTTAGCTTCTTCTACTGTAATGACACCTTCTTTACTAACTTTTTCCATTGCTTCAGCAATTAATGTGCCTATTGTATTATCATTATTAGCAGAAATTGTAGCAACTTGTTCAATTTTCTTATTATTGTCACCTACATTTTGTGATTGTTTTTTAAGATTTGAAACAATAGTTTTGACTGCTTTGTCCATACCTCTTTTAAGATCCATAGGACTTGCGCCTGCAGCAACATTTTTTAATCCATTAGAGACCATTGATTGAGCTAAAATAGTTGCAGTTGTTGTTCCATCTCCAGCTTGATCGGCAGTTTTAGAAGCAACTTCCTTGACCATTTGTGCTCCCATATTTTCAATAGTATTTTCTAATTCAATTTCTTTGGCTACTGTTACACCGTCTTTAGTAATTGATGGAGATCCAAATTTTTTATCGATAACAACATTTCTACCTTTGGGTCCTAATGTTACTTTTACCGCATTTGATAATGAGTCCACGCCTCTTTTTAATGCATCTCTTGCATCACTGTTAAATTTAATTTCTTTTGCCATTTTTTTAAAGTTAAATAGTTTTTAGTATTTATATAATTGCTAGTACATCAGATTCTTTCATTATTAGATAATCTGATCCTTCATAATTTATTTCTGTTCCGGAGTATTTACCATACAAAACACAATCTCCAACTTTTAAAGTTATTTTATTGTCTTTCTCACCAGGTCCCACCGCCACAATTTTTCCTTTTTGAGGCTTTTCTTTTGCGGTATCTGGGATGTAAATACCTCCAACTTTTTCTTCTGCAGCTAAGGGTTCAACAAGAACTCTATCAGCTAATGGTTTTAATTTCATAGATTTTAGTTTTTAATTTAATTAAAAATTGACAAAAATTATGCCAAAAAAAAACTAGTGACAAGTTGTCATAATTTTCAACTTTTTTGTATTTAAAATGCGTAAATATTATAGATTAAGCATAGTGCAACTAGGATAGCAGCAAGAATCCAAGTGGTTTTTTCTAGAACATCGGCAGTTTTTTTAACTCCCATAATTTGATTTCCACCACCGAAAGTAGAGGATAATCCACCTCCCTTTGAATTTTGTACTAAAACAATCAAAGCGAGAAAAATACATACGACTATTATTAAAAATATTAAAAATCCCATCACTTGTTATTTAATTTTAACTTATTTATCTTCTTTATTTCAGTTGCAAATAAACTACTTTTTTTTGGATATTTCAAACGTAGAATTTGATATGCTCTTAAAGCTTGGTCAAAATGACCTTGTTCAATGTATAATTTTGCTAAAGTTTCAGTCATTAAATCATCAGTGTTTTTATTGTAGTTAATAGTTTTGGCTTTATTTCCTGTACTAACTTTTTTATTTATGTTATTTGAAGTTGATGATTTTAACCAATCTTGAAATGAAAGTTTAGTTTTTAAGTTGATCTCCCCTTTTTCATGAATTTTGTTAAATAATGTAGAGTCAGATTCTTTTAATATTAATAGGAATAAGCTTTTTCGATTACTACTGTATAATGCTGTTTTGGTAAGAGTTTCTTCAAATGTAATGTCTTCATTGCTGTTTTTAATTAAAACGTCTATTTTTCTAATTGTTTCACAGTATGGAAAGAGTTCAATCATTTCTTTGATTTTGAAGTGATTATTATCTGAATTTATTTTTCCAGAAAGAAATGTAGTTATAATTTTTTTACTCATAGTTACCAATTTGAAAAAGAGGCATTAAAAATATCTTCAACTAATTTATCAATAATTAATATGTTTAATTCACTTTCTAAGTCTATAAAATTTTCAGAACTATTAAAGTCTACATAGTTAGAGAATGTTTTTAAAAAATTATTTAAGCTATCAATTGAGTTTTCATAATAAATTTCAACTTCAATAAATAGTCTATTTTGAGAAGCATTATCTTCCGAGTTAATGGAGATTGGGTTAACATTATATTTAGTTATTTTTCCAGAAAAAGATAAATCTGGATTAATTGAGGAAGTTTTTAGTTTAGTTTTAGTTAATATATAATTATTTAAGCTTTCTGTAATTAGCTGAGCTAGTTCAGGGCTTGAGAGAAGGGAATTGTTTTGTATTTCTTTAATATATACTGTTTGAGCGTTTGCAGGAATTGAAGAGCCAGAAAAAGAATATATCCCACAACCATTGGTAAAAAAAATGATAATAAAAAAACAAAAAAGATGATTACTTAAGGTCATAATACTTAATTTTTCTATAAAGGGTTCTTTCAGAAATACCTAACTCTTTTGCAGTTAAAGATCTTTTCCCTTTGTATTTTTCAAGTGCTTTTTTAATTATATTCATTTCTTGAGTTTCTAAGGATAGATTTTCCTCAATAGTTTCTTCAATGGGTTCAGATTTTTGATGAGAATTAGAAACTGAGTAATTATTTAATTTATTGATTTCTATTTCTTGTAATTTTATTTCATCTTTTTCAACATCTTCTTTTTGATCAATAGAATCAATTATAGTTGTTTTATAATTTTTATTTTGTGAAAATGAATTTAATATTTCTTTTAAGTTATTTATATCATTTTTCATTTCAAAAAGTACTTTATAAAGAATCTCTCTTTCAGATAAATTAGAGCTTTTAATATTTCCTCTAATTAGGGAGTGTTCCTGGGATGGAAAATGGGGTTCAATATCTTTTTCTGACAATAATCTTTTTTCTTCAATTATGGATATTTTTTCAGTAAAATTTTTTAGCTCTCTAATGTTTCCTGGCCAATTATATTTATTAAGAAGGTTTATGGCTTTTTCTGTCAGCGAAATTTGAGGTATATTATTTTTGTCAGCAAAATCTCTTGCAAATTTTCTAAATAATATATGTATGTCCTCTTTTCTTTTTCTTAATGAAGGCATTTTTATTTCCACTGTATTTAACCTATAGTATAAATCTTCTCTAAATTTTTTTGTAGAAATAGCTTCTTTTAAATTTATATTTGTTGCTGCAATGATCCTAACATTAGTTTTTTGAATTTTTGAAGAACCTACTCTTATAAACTCCCCATTCTCTAAAACACGTAATAGTCTGGCTTGAGTTGAAATAGGCATGTCTCCTAGTTCATCTAAAAAAATAGTCCCATTATTTGCTTCTTCAAAATAACCTTTTCGATTATTAATAGCTCCAGTAAATGCTCCCTTTTCATGTCCAAATAATTCACTGTCCATGGTTCCTTCAGGAATAGCCCCGCAGTTAACAGCAATAAATGGACCATGTTTTCGTATAGATTTAGTATGAATAATTTTAGGGATAATATCTTTTCCTGTTCCACTTTCTCCAGTTATTAAAACAGATATCTCAGTTTGTGAGACTTGGGTTGCCTTCATTAGACATCTGTCTAATAGAACGGAATTTCCGATAACTCCAAAACGTTGCTTTATTTTTTGTAAATCAATCATTTAATATTTATTTCCTAACAATGTTGCAGACGTGCAGTCATTAATTTTTATATTTACTAAATCTCCAATTTTGATATCTTCTTTTGGAAAAACAGCAACTGTATTTTGTGTAGTTCTACCATAGAGGAAGTCTTTGGATTTTTTTGAGTAACCTTCAACTAAAACTTCTTTAATGCTTCCAACATGTTTTTTGTTATTATGTAGTGAATGTTTTTGTTGAAGGGTAATGATCTCAGTTAATCTTTTGCTTTTTATTTTTTCATCTACATCATCTTTGTATTTTCTTTGAGCTAAAGTATTAGGTCTTTCAGAATATTTAAACATGTATCCAAAATCATATTTAACATAATTCATTAAAGATAATGTTTGGTTATGGTCAAAATCAGTTTCAGAACAAAATCCAGTTATAATATCCATTGAAATGCCGCAATTAGGAATAATTCTTTTAATAGCATCAATTCTATCAATATACCAATCTCTACTGTAACCTCTGTTCATGAGCTTTAAAATCCTTGAGCTTCCTGATTGAACTGGCAGGTGAATATATTTGCATATATTCTTATATTTTGCCATTGTATATAATACATCATCTCCCATGTCTTGAGGGTGAGAAGTTGAAAATCTTATTCTAATATTAGGACATTTTTTTGCTGAGAACTCTAATAGTTTTGCGAAATTAATATTGTTTTTTTGATTTTGTAAGGGTAGTTTATTTATTTCCTTTTTGCTTAAACCATTATTCCATAAATATGAATCAACGTTTTGGCCAAGAAGAGTAACTTCTTTATATCCATTTTCGTATACATTTTGAATTTCATTTACTATTGATAGAGGATCACGACTTCTTTCTCTTCCTCTCGTAAAGGGCACAACACAAAAAGAACACATATTATCGCATCCTCTCATGATTGAAATAAAAGCAGTTACTTTATTGTTTCCTAATCTAACCGGGATAACATCAGCATAAGTTTCTTCCGTTGATAAAATTACATTTACAGCCTTGCGTCCGTCTTCTAGTTCTTTTATTAGTTTAGGCAATTCTCTATATGCGTCTGGGCCAACAACTAAATCAACTATTTTCTCTTGTTCTAAAAACTTTGTTTTTAATCTTTCAGCCATACAGCCAAGTATACCGATAGTTAATTCGGGTTTTTTGCGTTTGATTTTCAAAAAACTCTTTAATCTTCTTCTAACTGTTTGTTCTGCTTTTTCTCTTATAGAACATGTATTAATCAAAACTATGTCAGCGTTTTCAATTTCTTTGGTTGTTGAGTATCCTTCATCTTGTAAAATAGATGCTACAATTTCACTATCAGAAAAATTCATTGCACAACCATAACTTTCGAGATACATTTTTTTTGTAGCTATTGTTTTTGATTTTGACCTTATTGACAAAATTTCTCCTTGTCGTTTTTCATCAATTTTTTTTTCTTCAATCACAAATAAAATCTTTAGTTTTTAAAATTATGCAAATATAAAAATTTACTGACAAAATGACACACGGCGTCGTTAATGTTTTTTTATAACAATATTTGCTAATTAGAAAAAAAAACTATTTTTGCCTGTACTAATATTTAATTTAATGGCAAAAAATCTTGTTGTTGTAGAGTCACCTGCTAAAGCCAAAACTATTGAAGGTTTTTTAGGAAAAGACTATAAAGTGGTTTCTAGTTTTGGTCATATTAGAGATTTGCCAAAAAAAAATTTAGGAATCCAAATAGATAATAATTTTGAGCCCAATTATGAGGTTTCCGTTGATAAGAAGAAAATAGTTGGCGAGCTCCTGAAACATGCTGAAAAATCAAGTATAATTTGGCTGGCAACTGATGAGGATAGAGAGGGTGAAGCGATTTCTTGGCATTTATTTGATACCTTAAAGTTAAAAAAAGAAAACACCAGACGAATTGCTTTTCATGAAATCACAAAAAGAGCAATTACTCACGCTATTAAAAATCCTAGAGAGATAAATATTGACCTTGTTTTTGCACAACAAGCTAGAAGAATTTTAGATAGAATAGTTGGTTTTAAATTATCACCTGTTCTTTGGAAAAAAGTAAAGTCGGGATTATCAGCTGGTAGAGTTCAGTCAGTTGCGGTGAGATTGATTGCAGAGAGAGAAAAAGAAATAAAATCATTTATAAAGGAGGATTTTTTTAGTGCTCAAGCAGAATTTACCACAAAACAAGGTGACAAAATAATTGCTCAATTAAATAAGGATGTAAATAGTTTAGATGAGTTAAAATTAATTTTAGAAAATCATAAAAAAACAGCTTTTGTAATAGATTCTGTGGATAAAAAACCATCTAAAAAAAAGCCATCACCTCCCTTTATAACGTCTTCTTTACAACAAGTAGCTTCAACTAAGTTTGGATACTCTGTTAGTAGAACTATGACTTTAGCTCAAAGATTGTATGAGTCTGGAAAAATAACTTATATGAGAACAGATTCAACTAATATTTCTGATGAGGCAAGATCTGATATAAGAAAATATGTGTCTGAAAAATTTGGAGAGGATTATTTCTTTTCTCGCAGTTTTGCTAACAAATCAAAAAATGCTCAAGAAGCTCATGAAGCTATAAGACCAACAAATATGCAGCTTTCAGAAATAGAAGGGGATGAGGCAAAACTATATAATTTAATTTGGAGAAGAACAATTGCTTCACAAATGGCTGAAGCCGTTTCTGAAATTACAACAATAAAGATTAATGGTGAAGATGTGCAGGATAAGTCGTGCTATTTTACTTGTAAGGGTGAGGTTGTAAAGTTTAAAGGTTTTTTAGAAATTGATCCAATGGTTACAAGTACATCATTTTTACCGTCTGTGAATGAAGGAGACTTGTTAAATTTAGATCATATTTTAGCTAGACAAAAATTCAAAAAACCAAGAGGAAGATATAATGAAGCTTCTTTAGTTAAAAAACTTGAAGAGCTTGGAATAGGAAGACCCTCTACATATGCTCCTACTATCTCAGTAATTCAAAAACGAGGTTATGTTGAGAAAAGAGATTCTGAAGGTCAGCAAAGAGAATATTTAGAGTTTTTATTAAAAGATGGTGAAATCACTGACTCAAAGCAAACAGAAAATTATGGGTTAGAAAAACGCAAGTTGTTTCCAACGGATATAGGTTTGGTTACTAATGACTTTTTAATGAAGCATTTTCCAAATATTATAGACTATAACTTCACGGCAAATGTTGAAGAAGATTTTGACAATATCGCAAGTGGGTCTTTAAAATGGAATGAAATGATTAAAGTTTTTTATGAAGAATTTAATCCAGAAATTTCGAAAGTCACTGAGTTTGCGGAAAAATTTGTTGGCGCTAGAGAATTAGGGCTGGATCCTAAGACTGGAAAGAAAGTATATACTAGAATAGGTCGTTATGGTCCAATGGTTCAAATAGGAGAAAATGATGATGAAGAAAAACCAAGGTTTACTAGTTTGCAAAAAAATCAATCAATAGAAAATATAACTTTAGAAGAGGCACTTGATTTATTTCAGTTTCCCAAAAATATTGGCACCTATGAGTCTAAAGAAGTAGTAATAGGTAGAGGGAGATTTGGCCCGTATATAAAATTTAATAATGGCTTTATTTCTCTTAAGGAAATCGATCCGGTTGCAGTAACATTGCAACAGTGTATAGAATTAATAGAGCAGAAAAAAATATTTGATCAACAAAAAAATATACAAATTTTTGATAAACAAGACCCAAAAATAGAGGTTTTAAATGGAAGATATGGCCCATACATTAAATCAGAGGGAAAGAATTATAAAATTCCTAAATCAATAGATCCAAAAAAATTATCAAGATTGGATTGTTTAGATTTAATTTCAAATAATAAAAAATCAAAAAAAAAATAAATTAATTTGAGAATAATATGTTTTCAAATTATTTTCATCCAGTTTCAAGTGAAATTTTAGAGCTAAAGAAAAATGCAGTGCCAGGGACTATTGGAGAGGCTATAACAGTTTTTTCTAACGATGATTTTCCTGATTTTCAAAAAGCTGAAGTGGCAATATTTGGAGTTGATGAAAACAGAGGGATAATTAATAAGGAATCTGTTTCCATGCATATGGATTCTATAAGGAAGTCGCTCTATAGTTTATATATTGGAAATTGGAAAGTTAGAATTTTGGATTTAGGAGATTTTAAGTTAGGAGAAGAAATAAGAGATACTTATTTTGCAATAACAGACTTAATGTCAAATCTAATTAGTGATGGTGTTATTCCTATTGTTATAGGTGGGGGGCAAGATTTATGTTACCCAATGTATAAATCATATGAATCTTTTAATAAAGGGATAAATATTTGTTCATTAGATTCAAAATTTGATATGATTTCTCCAGAAAGCTTAAAGTTAAATTCAAATAATTATTTAGGTAATATTATAAAAGAAGACCCTAATCATCTTAACAGTTTTTCCAACATTGGTTTTCAAAGCTACTTTGTTCAAAAGGACGAAGCTCATGAAATGGAAAAAATGTTTTTTGAAACATTCAGATTAGGAGATTTTCGTCAAAATATTGAAGAGTCGGAACCTTATTTAAGGAACTCAGATTTAATTATATTTGATGCATCTTCGATCAAACAATCAGACTCACCTGGGGTTGTTGCGCCCTCTCCAAATGGATTTTTTTCTCACGAAGCTTGTATTTTATCCCGTTATAGTGGGATGAGTGATAGGGTAAGTAGTTTTGGTATTTTTGAAATTAATTCAAAAAAAGACATTAATAATCAAACATCTCAATTAATATCTCAGATAATTTGGTATTTTTTAGAAGGATTTAGCCTAAGAACAGGCGACTTTCCTACTAAAAAAACAATCTCAAAAAACTTCAAAAAATATGTTGTGCCTGTTGATCAAGAGGATTTTCAATTTATTTTTTACAAAAGTAAATTAAGTGGACGATGGTGGATTTCCTCCTCTACATCCGTAGAGGTTAGCTCAAAAAGAGAAATAATATTGCCCTGTTCATATAAAGATTATTTAGATTCTGTTTCAGGAAAAATACCAACAAGAATGATGAGAATGTTAAAAGTTTAAACTAAGTTTTTAATATTTAAGTTCTTTCTAATTTTTAAAATAAATTATTTAGATATAAATAAATTGTGTTAAAAAAAAATTATATATATATTTAACCCTTGTTTAACGTAGGTATCTCATGCATAAGATTATTTTAAAGACGATTTTTCTATTTTCCTTTTTGAATATAAGTTTTGTTATTGGGCAACAGGATCCCCAAATAACTCACAATATGTTTGACAAATTTTTGTATAATCCAGGTGTGGTAGGAAGTCAACCATCTGTTAATGTTGGATTATTGCATAGGTCGCAGTGGGTTGGTGTTCCAGGGGCTCCAACAACTCAAAATTTAACTGTTGAGTCTAGAGTGGAGGCTTTGAATGGAGGTTTAGGTTTAAACGTAATAAATGATGCATTAGGACCATTAAGTACAAAAACAGCGACACTTTCTTATGCTTATCAATTAAGACTGAATGAAAATAATCAATTAGGTTTTGGTTTCAGTTTTGGTATGATGCAAATAGGTTTTGATGAAGAATGGGTGACTCCAGATGGGCAAATTGATTCTAGCTTACCTCCCTCGGGGAGTTCAGCTACTGTTCCTGACATAGGACTTGGTTTATATTTTACTTCTGAAAATTATTATTTAGGATTATCAATTACACACTTAGTCCCTTTTGAGGCAAATTTTGATGGAGTAGCAACATTTAACCCTGCAAGACATTATTATGTGGCAGCTGGATATGATTACGATATAGACGAACAATTTTCAATTCGACCCTCTTATTATATGAAAACTGATGGGGTAGTGTTTCAAATGGATTTTAATGTTAATGCTTTTTATCAACAAAAACATTGGGCGGGTTTTTCATATAGAATAGAGGATGCAATTGCTTTTTTAGTAGGTTTTGAAATAACAGATAATCTTACTTTAGGTTATGCATACGATGTAGTAACATCTAAATTAGCTTCTGAGACTACAGGGGGGCATGAGCTTATGTTGAGATATTCTTTTGATTTAGATATAATGGGGAAGCCAGATACACGTTACAAAAATGTACGGTTTCTCTAATTTGTAAGTAAAAAATATATAATGATGAAAAAAATAATTTATTTTCTTTCCTTGATTTTAACAATATGTTTATTTAATTCATGTGGGTCTTCAGGAATAAATGGGGAGTTAGTGGGTTCTAAAACTACAATTAAAGATTGGCGCCTACCTAGCCCTTCTGGAATGGTGAAAGTGCCAGAAGGTAGTTTTGTTATGGGATCAAATGGAGAGAACACACCATATAGTTCAGGAAAAAAAAGAACAATTACAATTAGTTCTTTTTGGATGGATCAAACAGAAATAACAAATGATGAATATAGACAATTTGTTCATTGGGTTAGAGATTCGATAATTAGAAAGGAAATATATGAGAATTATGCAAATGAAGCTATAGATGATGATGATGCCACTGAAGTAGCTTTCAGATATGGTAATCATAAGCCTGCGTTTGGATGGGAAGATTTAGTAGATGATGGAAGAGAACCAGATGTTAATAGTTTTGAAAATTTAGAAAGTGGTTTAATTGAGTATACTGGTTTAAATTGGTCTCAGAAATTAGATCCAAATAGTTCAGAATATCAATACGCTGTAAGATCATTATACATGAATCCAGAAGATCAACTTTCGAATAACGAAAATCGTTCTGCACCGTTTCCTCATTTTCAACACAAAAAAATAGATGTTAGAAATTTAAAGTACTCTTATCCTTGGATGGATAATAATCAATTAAGGGGAAGGGTTTCGGATCCATCTAATTTCAATAGGGAAAATGCAGACAATGATGAAAGAGGAATCATATCAACAGAGACAGTATCTGTTTATCCAGATACATTAAGTTGGATTAAAGATTTTACTTATACTTTTAATGATCCTTTATTTGATAGATATTTTTGGCATCCAGCTTATGGAGAATATCCAGTTGTTGGAGTAAGTTGGACTCAAGCTAAGGCTTTTTGTCATTGGAGAACAGCGTTAAAACTATCTGCGACAAGTCCAGAATTAAGAGTTTTTGAAACAGAATATAGATTACCAACTGAAGCAGAGTGGGAATATGCTGCTAGAGGAGGAAGGGAACAAGCTATTTACCCTTGGGGAAGCCCTTATTCAAGAAATAGTAAAGGGTGTTTTCTTGCAAACTTTAAACCTCTCAGAGGTAACTATTGGGCAGATGGGTATATTTATACTGGGCGTGCTGATTCATATTGGAAAAATGATTTTGGGCTATATTGTATGTCTGGAAATGTTGCTGAATGGACAGCTTCTACTTTTAACCCTTTAACTGATGTAGTTGTAGGAGAAATCAATCCTGATTATCAATCTAACACAAATAAAGGAGATTCTCCTGCGGCAAAAAGAAAGGTAATAAAAGGGGGGTCATGGAAAGATATTGCTGCATTTTTGGAAGTAGGTGCCCGTGATTATGAATACCAAGATAGCGCTCGATGTTATATAGGTTTTAGATGTGTTAAAGGTATTGGTGCTCCAAAGTCAAATATAACTTTTGAAGAGCAAACAACTCCTTCAATTAAATAAAATATAAACTTTTTAAATAAAATAGATATGGAAATGTTTAATAAACTAGCGGAGAATAAATATTATAAAGCATTAATGCCAATTTTATATGGATGGGGAGCGGCCTTAGTTATTTTAGGAGCTCTTTTTAAAATTAATCACTATCCTGGAGCAACTTTAATGTTGGCAATTGGTATGGGAACAGAAGCTGTGATTTTTTTCTTTTCGGCTTTTGAAAAAGCACCTAAAGAATACCATTGGGAAAAAGCTTATCCGCAAATTCTTGAAAAACCTGAAGACCAAGGTCCCGTTCAACAATTAAACAAAATTTTTAAGGAAGCTGAAATAGATAGTAAAGTTTTAACAAAATTAGGAGATGGCATGAAAAAACTTAGTACATCAGCTAGTCAAATGGGAGATGTTATGGATGGTACAAAAAAATATAATAAACAAATGACTAATGCATCAAGTAATTTAGAAAAAATTAATGCTTTATACGTTGATCAAATTAAAGCATTTGATACAAGAATTAAAGTAACAGAAAAAATGACAGATAATTTAACATCATCATTAGAGCATAGTACTAGATTATCTTCTGAGTTATCTACATTATCTAATAATTTAAATGCATTGAATGGTGTGTATGGAAACATATTGACAGCAATGACTAATAAAAAGCAAAAGTAAGATGGCAGGAAATCATATGAGCGAATTGAGTCCTCGTCAGAGGATGATTAACATGATGTATTTAGTGTTAACAGCTCTGTTAGCTCTTAATGTGTCTAAAGAGGTTTTAGATGCTTTTTTTAGAGTAGATAAATCTTTAACTCAAACAGTTGCAGAGAAAGCTCAAGAAAATAATCAGAGATATGTTGATTTTTCTGCAAAAGCTAAGAAAAATCCAGCAAAAATAGCGAGATGGGATAGTTTAGCTCAAGATTTAAATAAGGAGACTGCTATTATAACTACACTAATTGACTCAATAAGATTTGAAATATGGGCGCAGGGCCAACCTAGGATAGATAAAAAAATAATTGATGTTAAAGGAGATGAGGAGTATAGTACTTGGAATGAATCAAAATCATTAAAATTAATTGGAAACCAATTAGGAGGTATACCTGAAATAGAGGATAAAGCAAATACTGTCAGTACTACAAATATAATGATAGACCCAAATGATAGACAACCTGGCGATGCAGCTGGTGTTAAGATGAAGAAAGCAATAAATAGGTATAGAGAATTTATTTTATCTATGGATGTATTTCCACTTAAAGACACAACGTATCAGTCATTTGTCAAGGATCTGTTTAATACTGCTAACGTAATTGAGGATGGTGTTGAAAAAACTTGGGAACATAAACAATATAATGATTATCCAATTGTTGGTGTTTTAACATTCTTAAATCAAACAGCATTAGATGTTCGTACTGCAGAAGATGTTATGTTAGAATTGCTTGAACAAAAAACAGGTGAAAGTATAGTTAGTATCGATAAACAAATACCATATGGTTTGCCAAAAAAGTCTTACATGATGACAGGAGATGATTTAGAAATATCATTACTTCTTGCAGGTATTGATACTAAAACTAGGCCAATATATGATGTGTATCAATTAGATACCAAAAATCCAAATCCAGTTGAAGGTGTTAATTATGGGAAACCTTTACCAAAAGGCGCAACATATGAATTAATTGATGGTAAGTATATTTTTAAATTAGACACTAATTATAGATTGGTAAAAGATGTTGGTACAAATCCTGATGGAATGGCCTCATTTAAAAAGAAAATGTCTAAAAGAGGAAAGCAGTGGGTTGGAGGTGTCGTTTCAGTTGTTTCTGCTATGTCTGATGATGGATATTTAAGGTACCCGTGGGCAACTGAAATAGTTGTTGAACAACCCATGTCAGTTATTTCTCCTGTTAATTTAAATGCTATATATGTTGGCATAGAAAACGACTTTAGGATTGCGGTACCGGGTTATGATCCGTCTCAGATAGATTTAAAAGCCGATTATTCAGGATGTTCAATAAAGTCTCAGGGAGGTGGAAATTATAAAGTTTCTGTTGATAATAAAAAAATTGGAAAAAAAATAAATTTATTTGTTAGAGCTAAGAAAGGTGGTAAAGTAGGACAAACCATGGAGTTTAAGGTTTATAAACTACCATCTGCGAATGCTACAATTGATAAAATATACAAGGGTGATTTTGAGACAACAAAAGGTAAAGTAGGAAGATTCGTTGGGTTATATGCTAAGAAAGATCCTTCTTTTGTATATGATTTGGATTATAGAGTTACTCAATATAGTGTTAGGTATACAGATCCTAGAGGAAATACTAAAACTATTAAAAATATTAAAGGAAATAAGTTTTCTAATGACCCTGGTGTGAAAAGTGTTTTAGAATCAGTAAAGTCAGGAAAAACAATAACATTTTATGATATTAAGACAAAAGTATATCAAAGGGGGAAAGTGGTACCTGGAATTAAATCTCCTGCTGGTAGCGTAAGTGTAACTGTAAAGTAAATAATTATAAAAACTAAAATTATGAAAAAAGTATTTTTTATATCAGCTCTTTGTATTTCAAGTATATTGCTTGCACAAAATGATGGTAACACTGAAAATAGATCAAAAAATACTGTAAAAGATTCTTTGATGTATAATACTTATCATTTAGATAAGAATAAAGATAGAATAGAGCCTGTGTCACAAACAAATTTATTTCAAAACCCGGATGATCCAAGTACAACTTGGAAAGATTATGAAAGAGATTTAAATGGTAATATAATTTATGATAAGGAGCCAACTAATAATGGAAAAGTAAGATGGCAAGATGCTGCATATTGGAGTTCTAGAGAAAAGCAAGGAATGTGGGAGGCAGCTAAGTTACCTTATGTTAATGAAGATGACGTGTTATGGGGGACACGTTTAAGAAGAGAGATTCATTTAAAGGATCCAGCTAATGTAAATCTCAAATTACCTTTTGATGTAATATATTCTGACCATTCAGGATATGGTGGACAATCTAGACAAGATGAGGTTTTTGCTGGTATAGATGCAAGAAAAAATTTATATAAAATACTTTATGATGCAGCTGTAACAGGACAAGTTAATGTTTATAATTCTAGAATGTCACGTCAATTTTCTATGTCAGAAATATTAGGTGATGTTGAAAACAAGAAGAATGGCGTATTCAGTTATATTACTTTAGCTAGTGTTGAAGCTAATGAAGGTGATCAAGATGAAGATGAAGATGAGTGGTTTGGAGAGGAAGAATTAGTAAGAGAAGAAGTTTTAGAAGTATTTAACCCAAGTGATGTAGTTAAGTATGTAATTGTTGAAGATTGGTTTTTTGACAAAAGACGTTCTAAAATGGATGTTAGGATTGTATCAATAACCCCAGTATGTACTTATGAAATAGAAACTGTTGATGCAGATGGAGACATAAGATCTGATTCAGGGCAAATTGAGGCAGGTACTTTTTTCTATCCTGAGATAAGACAATTATTAGTTAATCATAAAATATATAATAGTCAAAATATGATGGCTAGAATGTCTTTTGATGAGTATTTTCAAAGAAGATTATTTGCATCAAATATAGTTAAGGAATCTAATGTTTATGATAGAGATATAAGTGAGTATATAAGGCAAGGTGACCAACTATCACAATTATTAGAGGGTGAGAGAATAAAGGAAAATATAAGAACATACGAACATAATGCCTGGGAGTATTAAGGTCAAAATAAAATAATAAAAAGCCTCCATACTTGGAGGCTTTTTTTTTATATGAATTGAAAAATTTGAAAAAAAAAGTTGATTATATAATTGTAGGTCAAGGAATTGCAGGTACTGTATTAGCCACAGAGATATTAAGAAGAAATAAATCAGTAAAAGTAATTGATAAATTTAATAATAATTCATCTTCAAGAATCGCTTTAGGTATATATAATCCTCTAGTTTTAAAATGGTTTACAAAAAGTTGGAAGTCAGATATTCTTTTAAAAAATCTATATTCTTTTTACAACTATTTTGAGGAAAAATTTTCCGTTAAAATAATACATAAAAAAAATATTTATAAGTATTTAGAATCAAATTATATTATAAACACGTGGCTTGAAAAACAATCTTCTCCCAACAGAAAAAAATATATGTCTGGAAAATTTAAATATATTGACGCAATTGAGCAACCATTTGGTGTTGTTTTAAATTCTGGCTGGGTTGACACTAAATTAATGCTTAATACATTTAGGAGTTTTTTAAAAGAAAAAAATCTTATTGAGGAAAAAGAATTTGCTTATGATAGATTAATAATTAAAAATGACATTATAGAATACAATAATTATGAGGCTAAATCTATAATTTTTTGTGAAGGTGCCGCAGTTAAAAAAAATCCTTTTTTTAATAATTTAAATTTTAAGATGACAAAGGGAGAAGTAATTTATTTTACAAGTCCTGATTTATGTGTAAAGAACATAGTGCATTCTGGAGTTATAACTTTACCTATTGAAAACAATAAATATTATTCTGGAGCCACATTTGATTGGAGTACTGAATGTTTAATTCCAACTGAAGATGCAAAAACTGAAATATTAAAAAAAATATATAAGTTAAAGCAATTTAAATATGAATTAATAGATCAAAAGGTTGCGGTAAGACCCTCTGTGGTTGATAGAAGGCCAATTATAGGTTGTCATCAACAATATAAAAATTTACATATAATGAATGGTTTGGGATCTAGAGGCATATTACTATCGCCTTATTTAGCAAATCAGTTATGTTCAAATATCATAGAAAAAGGTATTATAGATAAAGAAATAAGCATTAATCGTTTTAATAAAAATTAGTATGAATAAAAAGATTGCTTTAATTACAGGTGCCAGTTCAGGAATAGGTTTAGAGTTAACTTATTTATTAGCAAAAGATAAAATAGACTTAGTTTTAGTTTCTAGAAATGAAAAAAAACTTAGG
>MDTB01230526.1_pt1 | contig 17609 bp, 15 predicted proteins | sample 811161 | NCBI WGS metagenome assembly MDTB01 (sample SAMN05326650, study PRJNA326480) | marine metagenome | isolation source: seawater | place: Mediterranean Sea | collected 2009
AAAAAATCATAAATTTATTTAGGAAATTATTTTGACAACATCTACTACTGATCATCAAAATTTTGATGATAAACCAAACAAAAGAAAAAAAATTTCTAGTTCCACAAATGGAAATGGAAATAGTGACAACTCTCTAAAAAAAGATACAAAGAGAGCTACATCTAAATCTAAGCCTAGGTCTAATGTTATAGAGCTAACTAATTTTTCAACCTTGGAAAACAAAGAATTGGTAAAAATTGCTAAAGAAAAAAAGATAAAAGAATCTCCCAAGGATAGAACTGATTTAATAAATATACTTTATGCTTCTGAGGCAGAAGAAAAGAATGCCACAATCGGTGCTGGAATATTAGATATTTTACCTGATCAATTTGGTTTCTTAAGGCCCCCAGGTCAGAAAAATTCACCTAATGATATTCATGTCTCTAGAGGAATTATTAGAAAAAATAAACTCAGAGCAGGAGATTTTGTTCTTGCTCAGATAGAATTCCCAGATGAAGGGGGATCCCAAAGATATCCTGGTGTAATTAATGTTGAAGCTGTTAACGGGTTATCTGTTGAAAAAATTGAGAATAGAATTCAATTTGACAAATTTACATCAATTTATCCCAATGAGCAAATTATCTTAGAAAGTGATCCTAAGGTAGTCTCCTCTAGAATTATAGATTTGGTGTCTCCAATTGGAAAAGGGCAAAGAGCTTTGGTCGTTGCCCCTCCAAAGGCTGGAAAAACTATATTATTGAAAGACATTGCAAATTCGATTGAAAAAAATTCTCCTGATGTTAAATTAATCGTAGCTTTGATCGGTGAAAGGCCAGAAGAAGTTACAGATATGAGAAGAAGTGTTAGCGGTGAAGTCTTTTCATCTACTTTTGATGAACCAGTTGAAGATCATTGTAAAACTTCAGAAACTGCATTAGAAAGAGCTAGAAGACTAGTTGAATCTGGTCAAGACGTAGTTTTGCTTCTTGATTCATTGACTAGACTTGGCAGAGCTTACAACATAGCTGTGCCATCATCAGGTAAAACACTATCAGGAGGTATGGATCCTTACGCTTTATACCCTCCAAAGAAGTTTTTTGGAGCAGCAAGAAATTGTGAAGAAGGTGGCAGTTTAACTATTATAGCTACAGCACTTGTTGATACTGGTAGTCGATTAGACGATCTTATATATGAAGAATTTAAGGGTACTGGAAATATGGAACTTCATCTTGATAGAGGTCTTGCAGAAAGAAGAATTTGGCCAGCTATCAATATTGAGAAAAGCGGAACAAGACATGAAGAGTTACTTCAAAATGAGACTACTTTATCTAAAATAACTCAAATAAGAAGAATAATGGCAGCTTTCCCGTCAGAAAATAACGAAAAAACTTGGACAGAGAAAATTGTTGATGGTTTACGAACAGCAAAAAGCAACCAAGACTTCCTCGATAACATGCAGGCTTATTTGCAAGATAAGAAAGATTAATTCTTTTTTATCTTTTCATTTTTATCTTTTCATTTTTTCCACTAGATATCCCACCATTTCCCCTTTAACTATATTAAAAGTTTGATAATAAAACATTTAATATAGAGATCCTAATTGTTGGTGCTTTAGTATTTCCTCTATAAAAAGGATTCTAAAGCAGTAAAAACAGCTGATTTAACAAAATTTTTACAATTTTCATAAAAACTCGTAAAAAAAAACGTTGACCTTAACTTTTATTCTGAGTTATATTTTTCTACATAGCATTATTTTAGTTTGTCTAATAAATTTCTTGATACGATTTTTAAAAAAAATAATACTTTCTAGTAAATTCGTATTAAGAATTGTTGATTTATACAACAATATTAGATAAAGTAAGATAAGGTTTATTAACGAGACTATGCGTTTTGTACGTATTTTGTCGTTGAGACTTATTACAAATAAATTATTCACGAGAGGTAGTATCGAGATGAATATCATAAAAAACATTGCGAGCCGAGGCTTAATTTATGTTTTAGCAATTGCAATATTGGGAACCGGAGCTATGATAACCGGTGACAATAATGTTGTTGAAGCAGAAAAATTAGCAACGCTTAGCTTAACTAACAAAGGAACAGGTAAAACTACTGAAGCTTCGCCTCCAGTATCAAGAACTGCTCCTAGCTCACGAGTAAACGCGTCAACTGTTTACGTAACAATGAGTGATGTATCAACAACAAATGCAGTGAGTAACTCACACATTATTGATGCAAACAAGGTTGTTATTACAGTAACTGACGATGACTATAACGCTCAAGTTAAAGTTATTAACTCTGGCGCAGGTACAGTTTCTACAGCTGCTAATTTGGCTGCTGGGAAAACTCACGTTGTTCAAGGAAGTGCTGGTAACCCAGTGATTGACTCTGACAGCGATGGTGACCTGACTGATGAGCCAGTATATGAAGTTTGTTCTACAGGAACAAATAGAGAAGCGTTTTCTGGAACTGCCTTAACAGGTGGTGACTGTGGTGGTACTGTGGGAACTAAATTTGCAACTGTTTCAGTAGCAAATGGTGATTCTGCAACATCTACTGCAAAACCAATGATTACAGCTATTGTAACTACAGTAGACGCTGGAAATGATGAAGACAACGACGAAATATTCGTAGGATACTATTCATCAGCTGTAAACACTTTTGAAGTAAAAGCCTGGTCAACAGTTCAACTTGAAGCTAATGCTTCTTGGATTTCTGTTGTTGAAACAGGAAGAAACACAGGTGTTTTCGAAGCTGAATTCGTAGTTTCTGATACAGAAGGTGTAAACGATAACCTTCTAGAAGCTGCTATTACTATACATGACACAGCTGCTGGGTCAGTTATGGCTGACCAAAGATGTGGTGTTTCCGGTGGAAATGCTGCTGCTGTTTCTAACGGTATAGCAACGGTAGACACAATTACATTTGACGGTAGATTTGATGCCGCTGGTGGTACAAATGCTGACTGTGAAATGTTTAACATACTAGAAGACCAAGACATTGCTGGAGCAGATGTTACTGCTGGTACTCAGGCTACTATGGCTGGAACAGCAACTCTTCCTGCTGGAATGTTTGTAATTGACTCAAATAAAGATGGGTCAATATTTGATGAATTCCTTGCACATGATGATGACGACGGTAATGGAATTGCTGCGGGTAACCGAGGTTCATTAATCGGTGTTGATAGTGTGGTTTGTGCAACTGTTGCAGATTGTACTGTAGCACATACTGCTGACCGAGTTATGACAATTAAATACTCACCAGCTGTAACCGTTGAACATGGTACTTCCGATGATCTTGACCTATTTGTTGCTGTTGGTAACAATGTGGTTGATGTTCAGAAGGTAGATACAACACTAGGTGGCGGTATTACAACTGCTGACCTTTTGACAGGTAGAGTTGGTTCTGACACTAAGTCTACTAGTGGTACAAATGGTCTAGCTGGAGCCGTAAACGGTACAACTACTGTTCTTGGTACATTTACAGGAACATTGGCTGCAGGTGAGGACAGAACACCAGTAGTAGAAGCTCAGGCTAATGCTACAATTACAGTTCAGTACCAAGACTTGACAGATAATAACTCAGGAACTACAGCAACCACAGGTACAAAGGTAAAGCAAACAGTAACAGTTGATGTTTCTGCTCCTTCACCTACAGTAAGTACTCCAACTGCTGGTTCCTCATTCAAAGATAGACAGCCTACATTTACAGGTTCAGTAACTGATATTGGTTCTGGACTTGATGTAAGTACTTCTACTTTGTACGTAGATATGTTGAATGATACTCTTACAACAGGTTTGACAGATGCTATTACAACAACACTACTTGAAGGTTCATGGTTGGGTTCTTCTGGAACAATAAACTTACAAGACAGATACGATGCTATGGCTGTTACACTAGACAACACAACTACAATGGTTGATGGTGTGACAAGTGTTACATGGACAGTTGCTACCTCTGCTAATATTCCATGTTCAACAGGTACCGCTGATGGTACAAATGAGGCCGGTATTGTAAATGACGGTGGTTCAACTCACACAAACTTTGCTGGAGCTATAAGCTGTAATGCAGCGCTAGCTACTCCAGATGTTGTGTTGGACTACATGCTTTCTGCTACTGATATAGCTGGTAACAGAGGGTTCAGTGATGGAACAACAACAGACACAGATGCGTTGCCTGTTGGAGATCCTTACACTATAAATATTGATGAATTAAAGCCATCTCTAGATTCAGCTAATACAGAAACTGGTGTTTACTATAACGCTGGTACTTATGCTGAAAAGACTGGCGACACATCCAAAATTGTTGTGGCTTTCGATGACGAAATCGGTACTGCTTCTGCAAGTTCATTTGAGGTTACTACAGATGCTGGTGTTGTAATGACTCCTACTACTGTAGAAATTGGACCTAAAGGAACTAATGCTTCAGGTACAGCTTTCGACTTCAGAAAGAATGTTTACTTGACATTACCAAGTGCGCTAGCTACAAACGAAACTCCTAAGGTAAAACTTGTTGGAGATGTAGCTGACCTTGCTGGTAACGCAACTAAATCAGGTAACGTGGCAGGGGCGGTTGATAAAATCAAACCTTCACTAACATTATCACTTTCAGGTGGATCAGGTACTGGTGCATCCGGAACAGCTAATGATTCTGATTCTTTGACTAAATCAGCAATGACTATGTCAATAACAACTTCTGAGGTTCTAAGTACACCTCCTACAGTATCAATATTCGATGAGAGTTATGGTACAGGTGGAGCATACGAAGATCTTGGAGACGAAGATATTGACCAGGCTAATTCAGCTATTACTGTTGCTGGTTCAACTGGTACAGTATTGACTGTTTCTGCTCAGACAATCATTGATACAGATAAAGACGGAAGTCTAATTGATGAAGTGGTTTTATCTGCTTCTGACACAGGAACTTCAGTAACTGCTGCTGAATTAGTAGGATTGACAGTTACCGCTGTTTCAAACTCTGGTGAAAATGCACTTGTAACTGTAAGTAACTCAGTTGCTATACCTGCTGACTCTAGAGTCAGAGTAAACGGTAATACTGATGCTGCTATTAGCGCTACAAGTTCAAGAGTAAGCGCTGAAGGTACAGTAACTGCTGTAGCTCAAGACTCTATGTCTTATACTGCTACATTTAGTGGATCTGGTTTCTCAGATGCTGCTGCAAATGATACAAAAGCAGTTGTAGTATCTGCTACTGATGCTTCAACTTCACCTAATACAGGAACTGTTGGTTCAAGAGACCAAGGTTCAGCTAGTGTATACAAATTTAGACTAGACAAAACTGCTCCTGTATTGGTAAACGATCCAGATGCTGATGGTACAGTTGGTTCAACAACTACTTTACCAAGACCATATGTGATCTTTGAATTCACAGATAACAGTAATGTGACTGTGGTTTCAGCCTCATTCGGTGGAGATGACGTTTTAGCTGACTTAGCTACAACTAACAATAAAAAATACTTTATGGTGCCTAGTGCAGACTTAACTGCAAAGACATACGCTATAAAGGCTAAAGGTACAGACCTTGCTGGTAACAAAGGAGCTGAAGGCTCATATAACTTGAAAGTTACTGCAAGAAAAGACTATAAAGCAACAATACTTGCTGGGTGGAACCTAATGTCCTTCCCATCAGACCCAATTTCTAATGGTGTTGGATCAGTATTCTCGAATGCTGGAATAGACCAAGTAGTTGGATATGATGCAATGGCTAAAGGATCACCTTGGCAAACTGCTACTAAAGACGCTGCTTCTGGAGCATTCAGTGGTAGCCTAAGTTCTATTTCTTCTGGAAATGGTTACTGGGTACACTCAAGTGAATTCTCTTCACAATCAGTTTCTTTGACAGGACCTGAAGGACCTAGTGCTTCAGCTCCACCATCAATTCCTTCAATTGATCTTGCATCAGGTTGGAACTTAGTTGGTGTTGTTGATGCTACTAAGGCAAAAACTCAGGCTAATGAAGGCGATGTATTGAAGACATTCAAGCTATACTTAGGATCTGATGGAGGTTCATCAGTAACTAAAGCTTATGAATACAATACTTCTGACCTTGCATGGGTTGAAATAACCATTGATGGTACTGGAGACTTAACAGATGCTGTGAATGCTAACATTGGTGAAGCATACTGGGTATTTGCTAAGCCAGGCGGATCTGGTCTTTTGACTCCAATAGTTCCGTAAGGATTCTATAAGTCTTAAAATAAAAAAAAGCAGTCTGAAATATGACTGCTTTTTTTTATTTAAAAATTCTATAATATATAAATATACAAAAAACATTGATATGAAAAAACTAAAATTATTTTTACCTTTACTCACTTTAGCAGTATTATTTTCTGTTTCATTATTTAAAGAGGATAATAATATTCATGCCCAAGATATTCCTGAGCTACATATGCTTGTATTGCAAGGAGATGTTTTCCTTCCTGCATCCTCAAATAAAACATCTAGTTTAGATGGTTTTTTACTAGAGGCAAAGATCGATGGTACCCTACTTGGTTCCGTTAGAATAGGTGAAAATATTACAGGTAGATACAGTGGTCTTGAAGTTGGGCCAAATGCAGACCTTGAAGGTAAGCAAATTTCATTCCATATTGGAGGTCAAGTTGCTTTTGAAAAAGAAATCTTCGGTCCATTAACTGTTGCTGGTGCTTATTGTAGAGGTTGTACTTGGTCTTTACCCATATCAAGATCTTTAAATTTGCATTTTGATAGTGTTCCTTTACCTACTCCTACTCCTCAGCCTGCTAAAGTAGAACCTTCATTCCTTACGGGAACTCTTATATTTGGATCTATATTATCTGCTCCTGATGGTATGAATAAAATTTACGCTTATATTGATGATCTTGAAGTCGGTTCTGGTACTGTTTCTGGTTCTGACTTTAGTATCACTATTGATCCTGGTGTTGCAACATATGAAGGCAAGAACGTTGTTTTTAAGATAGGTGATTCTATTTCTAAAACTAAATATACTTTTGTAGGTGATGATTTCCAAACTGACTTTAAGTTATTTTTTCCTGAATTTGTTCCTACTCCAACTCCCACTTCAGTTCCTGTTCCTCCTACGGCTACACCAATTCCGCCTACTTTAGAGCCAACTAGGACTCCTACTGCTGTTCCGGAGCCAACTCCTACTTATACTCCAACTGCCACTCCTACAGCTATAGCAATGTCTACTAGCGACTTAATTATTGAAGAAGATAGTTCAGGTGGTTGTAATTCAAGAGGTGGAGGAGCTGCTAGCTTAAGCTTAATTGTACTATCGGCTGCTCCTTTATATTTATTAAATAGAAGAAAAAGAAAAAATTAATTTCAATGGATATATCTTGGTTAGGTAATAAATCTTTCATGATTTCTGATGAAATCATTAGTGTTGTAGTTAATCCAAATGATTCAATATTGAGCTCTTCTGAGATCAATGAGAATACAGTTATTATTTCAACAAATTCAAACGACTCTTTATCTAGTGATTTACCTATAGTAGATTCACCAGGTGAGTATGAAGTCAATAATGTATCAATTATTGGTATTGCTAATGCCATAGTAAAGCCTGATGAGAAAATGATAACAACTTGTTATAAACTTGAGTCTAGAGGGCTTTCTGTTGTAATCATTGGTGATATTGGTACCCCTTTCGATTCAGAGACCCTCTCAGTGCTTAGCTCTTCTCATGCAGTACTATTTTCACCAGACAATAATAATATAGATTCTGAAATACTTGCAAACACAATAAGATCTTTAGAAACTAGGAAAATATTAATATCTGGTTATGATAAAGATTCTAAAAAAAGCTCCTCAGGCTTAGAAAGTATAAATAAAGTTTTAGGGATCAAAGAATTTGAACCCAAAAATAAAGCTTCATTTAATATAAGTAATATTGGTGATTCTCAAGAAATAATTATTTTAGAAAATTAATTTTCTCTAATAAAATAGACTAAGCAGTATATAATAGAAATTAATATCAATTTTCTAAAATTATGACCCAACAAAAAGAATATTATCAAATATTAGGTGTTTCAAGAGATGCATCAGAAGAGGAAATAAAAAAAGCTTTTAGGCAACAAGCCTTGAAGTATCATCCAGATAGAAATCAAGAAGCTGGTGCTGACGAAAAATTTAAAGAAATCAATGAAGCATATCAAGTCTTAAGTGATCCAGAGAAAAGAAAGCTTTATGATCAATATGGTTATGAGGGATTAAGAAACGCTGCAAGTGGTACTTCAGGTTTTTCTGGTTTTGAAGATCTCGGAGGATTTGGGAGTATTTTTGATGCCTTTTTTGGTGGCTCATCTTCTGGAGAGACTACTTCTGGAAGAGGTAATGATTTAGAGATTCCAATAAATATTACTTTTGAAGAATCTGCATTTGGTACTGAAAAAGAAGTAATTGTAGATAGATATGAAATTTGTGATTCATGTAAGGGTTCAAGAGCTGAGCCTGGAACTGAAAAATCAACCTGTAATTCATGTAATGGATCAGGTAAAGTTACAAGATTGCAAAAAACATTTTTTGGTCAATTTCAACAAGTTTCAACCTGTTCATCTTGTGATGGTGAAGGTTTAAATATTTCGGTAAAATGTAAATCCTGTAATGGTAATGGTAGAAAAAGAAATAATAGGAAATTAGCAATTACTGTACCTGCAGGAATAGAAGATAACTCTAAAATTAGAATTAGAAATCAGGGAGATTCAGGATTAAAGAAAAATCAATCAGGAGATTTGTATGTTAGTGTTCATGTAAATCAACATGATAAATTTCAAAGAGTTGCTTCCGATATTTACTCTGTTGAAGACATTAATATAGCTCAAGCCGTTTTAGGAGATAAAATTGTTGTTCAAACATTAGACGGTGATGTTGAGCTTAAAATCCCTGCAGGAATTCAATCAGGGAAAAAACTTAGATTATCAGATAAGGGTATGGTTTCGATAGGAAGAAATAATAGAAGAGGAAGCCATATAATTACTATAAATATTGCTATACCAACAGATCTTTCTTCTGAACAAAAAGAACTATTTGAAAAATTAAAAAATTCATTTCACTAGTCTAAAATGATTGATAAATCTCTAATCGAAGTATCTCTAGAAATAGATAAGGAATTCGTAGAACCAGTGTCTTACTTATTTAAAAAGCATTGTGATTTTGATTATATTATTGAAGAAAAATTGGAATATAGTCCAGATGAAAATGAGAAGAAACCTGAAATTAAGAGTGTCATAATAAAAGGATATATTAATGATGATTTTGATAAAAAATCTAAAATAGCTTACTTAGAAGGAGGCATAGCATTAATAAAGCTTGTAGCCGATATACCAGATATAAATGTTAAGAAAATTTTAGAAAAAGAATGGACTGATCAGAAATTCCCATCAATTAAAATTGGAGAAACGTTTCTTATCACTTCTGATATAACCAGATTAGATAATTTAGATTCTCGTATAGTAATAAATATTAATCCAGGTTTGGGATTTGGCACAGGGCATCATCCTACAACAAAAATGATGCTTGAAAGAATTGAGAAAATAAATTTTCAAAATATGAAGGTTTTAGATTTTGGATGTGGTTCTGGAATTTTATCTATTGCTTCAAAAAAAATGAATGCTTTAGATGTATGGTCAATTGATACTGATGATCTTGCAATTGTTTCATCTAAAGAAAATCTAAAGAGATCAAATTTAGGAACTGAAAAGTTAATTGAAGGATCTATAGAAATTTTAGAAAAAAATATAAAATTTGATATTATTTTAGCTAATATTTCATCAAATATTATTATGAAATATTCAGAATTAATGAAAACTAAATTAGAGCAAAATGGTATATTGATTTGCTCTGGTATTCTTGCTAAAGATGTAGATAAAACTTTAAGAAATCTAAAGAATTTTGGATTTAAGTTAGAATCTAAAATAATAGAAGATGAATGGGCATGCATGGTTTTAATCTAAATTTATGAGAATTTATTATCCAGACAAAATAGATAAGATTATAGAAATAAAAAATTCTAGGTTTCATAAAATAGCATCAGTTTTACGAATGAATTTAGAAGATAAAATTGAAATATTTGACGGAAAAGGGAAGTCTTATAATTCTGAAATTATTTCTATTTCAAAAAAATCCTTAAAACTAAAAATTTTATCGGAAAATAAATCAGAAATTATAGATTCTTTGCCGGAAATACATTTGGCATTTTCTATAGTTAAGCCTTCAAGATTTGAGATAGCAGTAGAAAAAACTACTGAGATAGGAGTTCATTCAATAATACCCCTTGTAACTGAATATACTAATCGTATTCACGTAAATATGTTTAGTAAAAGTAGGTTAAAGAGATTTGAAAGTATATCGATTTCTGCAGCTGAACAATGTGGTACAAATTATATTCCATCAATAGAAAATCCTAAAATATTAACTGATTTAATAAAATCCGATAATAATGAAGATATTAGAAAAATTCTATTTTATGAAAATTTAATTTCAAATGATGTTGTTATAAAAAATCCAAAAAAAAATAAAAAAATTCTAATTGTAATAGGTCCAGAAGGAGGTTTCTCTGAAAATGAACTTAGCCTTGTTGAGCAATCTGATTTTGAAATCAAGAGTTTAGGCAATAATATCTTAAGAGCAGAGACCGCAGCTATTTGTGCGGTAAATAATGTAAATCTTTTTATTAATTCTGCTCAGTAGTATTTTCTCTACTCATCAAATCATTTATTCCAGACATAGGTTCTTTATTAAGAAATAGAACTTTATAAATTTCATTAGTTATTGGGAATTCTTTTATTTTATTATCTAAAATCTCTTTAACTATTTTTGTAGTTTGAATTCCTTCAATTACTCCATTAATTTTTTTACTCGCTTTTTCTATACTAAGTCCTTTTGCTAAAAAAGAGCCTAGCTTATGGTTTCTACTATTTTGGTTAAAACATGTGGTGATTAAATCACCCAATCCTGAGTTACCATAAAAAGTTTTATTTTCTCCACCAAAAAAATCAGATAATTTAGTAATTTCATAAATAGCTCTGGTTATGTATGATGCCATTGCATTTGTACCTAAATTATATTCAGATATAATTCCAGCTCCTATTGCATAAATATTTTTTAAGATTCCGCCTAATTCAATTCCTATAACATCATTTGAGCTGTATGTACGAAAATTTCTTGTATTGAAAATATTCCTTATTTTTTTTTCATGAATTTTATCAATTCCTATCACGGAGGAGGCAGGTTTATTTTCATAAATCTCTGATGAAATATTTGGACCTGAAATAACCCCAATATTTTCTTTAGGAATTTTCAAGGTATCTAAAATATATCTTGAAATAGTTTTTCTTGAATTATATTCAAATCCTTTTACTGCACTAATAATAATATGTTCATTATTTATGTATTTTGAAATTTTATTAATATTTTCCTCTATGCTTATACTGGGTACAGCTAAAAGTATAATATTTGAATCTGTAATGTATTTTTTTAAGTCATTTGATATAAGTACATTTTTATTTATTTCATAATTTTGTTGTCTGATTATTGATCTGTTTATATTTAAAGTTTTATTTTCTTCATTACTTCTTGATAATAAAATCACCTGATTTACATTATTTGATAAAACATTAGACAAAGTAATGCCCCAAGAAGTTGAACCAATAACTGATATTCTAATCTTTTCCATTTTTAAATGTTATTTTACTTTCAGTTTTGTTTAGTAACCTGATGATATTTTGACGATGTTTTAATAATATAATTGAAGGAATTATTAAACCTATATATAAAAAATCTACACTAATATTATTTGTAATTACCATTGAGAGAATTAATATTACAGAAAGAACAGAACCTATAACTGAACCTAAAGATACGTACCTCGAAATATAAATTATTGGTAAAGAAGGAATTAATACTATTATGATAAAAGGTAGATGAAATATAACACTTCCAAAGCCCGTTGCAACTCCTTTACCTCCCTTAAATTTATGATAAATCGGGAAGCAATGTCCTATAACTATAGAACATGAACTAAGTATGGCTATAAGTTCGTCATCGATTAAGGCTTTTATTATTAGAATGGGAATCAATCCTTTGAATATATCTAAAATCAAAACTATCAATCCAGGTTTTACACCTAAAATTCGATTCACATTTGTAGCACCAGTACTTTTTGAACCAAAATTTCGTATATCTAATTTATAAAAAATCTTACTTAATAAAATACCATTTTGTATTGATCCTATTAGATAACAAATAAATAAAGTAACTATAAATTCAATGATCAATATTTTTTTCCCTTTACAAATCTTAAGCTTATAGGACAACCAGAAAAGTCAAAATTTTGTCTAATATTATTTTCAAGATATCTTTTGTAGCTAAAATGAATTAAGTCATAATTATTCGATTCAAATTTGAACCCAGGTGGTCCTATTTTATATTGGCTTATTGAAAATAATTCAGGAGTCTTTTTACCTTTTGAAGGTGGTTGTTTTTTAGTTATGGCTTCTAGGAAACATCTATTTAATTCTTTTTGATTAATTCTTTTAATTGAGTTTTGGTAGACCTTAATTGCCTCTGGGACTATATTTTCAATATTTATAACCTTAGTAGCGGATGTTAATATTACGGGAATATCAGGTATATGACTAAATTTTTCTTTTATTTTTTTCACTAGAATTTCAGTTTCGTAGTTTGTTAATAGATCTATTTTATTAAGTACTATAAGACATGGCCTCATCAAGTCTTTTATGAATCCTGAAATATGTAAATCTTGAGCAGTAATCATTTCCTCTGCATTAATTATTAATACACAAACATCAGCATTTTCTATAGATTTTAATGTTCTAATTGTTGAATATTTTTCAATTCCAGGATCAATTTGACCTCTTTTTTTCATACCTGCTGTATCAATAAATTTAATTGTCTTTTCTTCATACTTAGCAATATAATCAATACTATCTCTTGTAGTCCCTGGTATGTTACTAACAATTGATCTATTTGATTCTGTTAATAAATTAAAAATACTTGATTTCCCTACATTTGGATGACCAACAATCGATAACTTAATACTTTCAGATTCTGTTGATATATTTTTAGAATCCTCTAAAACTTTTTCAAGTAAATCCGTTATTCCTCTGTTGTGATAAGCGCTTATCTTAACAGTTTCAAATTCAGCTAGTGAACTAAATTCAATTGAATTATGTTCACTATTAGCTAGATCCAATTTGTTAATCGCAAGAATTGCTTTCTTATTATTTTTTCTTATTAAGTTTATGACTTCATAATCTAAAGGATTTATTCCTTCTTTGCCATCAACCATAAAAATTAGTTTGTCACTATCATTTATTGCATTTAAAGCTTGATCTGTGATTGATGCTTGAAATGATTCATTTGATTTTTGATCAATACCGCCTGTATCAATTAATATGAAATTTTTCCCATTCCAATTTGTATTTGTAGATACTCTATCTCTAGTAGTTCCAGATACACTGGAGACTATAGATATTCTTTCTCCAGCTATTCTATTAAATAATGTAGATTTTCCTACATTAGGTCTGCCTATTATTGAAACAATCATTTTATTATAATCTTATATTGTTATTCTACAGATTTGAAAAAATGTATTCCATGAGTCCAGTTTGAGCCCATAGTCTATTTTCTGCTTGATCAAATACTATTGATCTTGATTCATACAATAAACCATCTTCAATTTCTTCGCCTGGATGAGCAGGTAAATCGTGCATAAACTTAACATTTTTTTTAGCGTTATCAAGCAAAGATGAAGTTACCTGATAACCTTGAAAATCATTAAGTCTTTTTTCTTTCTCTTTTTCTTGCCCCATGCTTGTCCAAACATCAGTATAGACTATGTCAGCATCAGATATAGCATCTTTTGGGTTTTTGTAAAGTTGAAACTTTTCTTCATCTATACTTGAAAAATCTTCTAAAGTTTTAGAATCTAAATTATATCCATCTGGCGAACATATAGAAAAAAAACCTCCAAGCCTTAAGACTGAGTATCCTAAACTTTTTGTAACATTATTACTATCTCCAATATAAACTATCTTCTTATTTTCTAAAGTTCCAAAGTTTTCATAAATAGTCATTACATCGGCTAATGCTTGACATGGATGTTCTGAATCTGTCAGAGCGTTAATTACGGGTATATTTGAATAGTCTGAGAATATTTCAATTTTTTCTTGTTCGAAGGTTCTAACAATTGCTAGATCAGCCATTTTACTTATAACACTTGAAACATCAGCAATTGGTTCTCTTGTTCCCATGCCAACTTCTTCAGGAGAGAAATAAATAGCATTTCCTCCAAGTTTTTGAACACCTATCATAAATGAAAGTTTAGTTCTTAGTGAAGGTTTATCAAACAAAAGAACTGCAGTTCTATTTTTAAGTGAATCAGATTTTTTACCCTTCTTAAAACTAATACCTAACTGGATGATATTAGTTAAGTCATCAAAAGTACAATCACTGATTTTAATCAGATTTTTTAACATTAAGCTGGTCTAAATACAGGTAAATTTTGCCCATCAGCATCAATAAAATCTACTACTAAGTCCATCCCGATAGTAAAGTTCTCAGGTTCTGGGTCAACTCCTATTATTCTAGTGGGCATATTAACACCTTCTTCTAAAGTTACTATTGCTGCAACATAGGGTAATTCTTCAACAAAACTGGGATGAGGTGCCTGATGAACTATTGTAAAAGTGTATAGCTTTGCTTTACCACTAGCCTCAATCCATTCTACATCTCTACTACCATCTTTTGTCGAAACAGCTCGAGGATAAAATTGAATATGATCTCCAAATTTTTGAATTAGTAATTTTTTTTCATTTGCACCTTCCCAATATTTATCAGATTCAGGTTGAGGGATAGGTTTTATTTTTTCACTCATTTTTTCTCCTTATTTAACTAATTATTTGATGTTAGCAATACTGTTCCTGTACTTGAAAGCAACCCACCTGTGCCATGTGCTAGAGCTATATCACATTTATCTAGCTGTCTTTCACCTGTTTCTCCTCTTAATTGTCTAACAGCTTCTAGAACTGTAAAAATACCATACATTCCTGGGTGGGTATAAGAAAGCCCTCCTCCTGAAGTATTTAAAGGAAAAGATCCTCCTGGGGCAGTAACTTGATTTGCTACAAAATCTGGTCCTTCACCAGGTCCACAAAAGCCTAAACTCTCCAATGTAGCTAAGACTGTATAAGTAAACGAATCATAAATCATTGCTAAATCTATATCTTTATAATCTAATCCAGCCATTTCTAATGCTCTAGGACCAGTGTTTCTTCCATAAGTTCTGGTTAGGTCAGGCATCTGAGATAGCATACTACCATGATCATGCCCTTCTCCAACACCTAAAATTTTTATTGGACCTTTTTTTGTATCTTTAGCTTTTTCTAATGATGTCACAACTATTGCAGCTCCTGCATCTGTGACCAAACAACAATCTAAAAGATGAAATGGCCAAGAAACCCAGCGAGAATCATGATAATCATCAAAAGTCATAGGTTTGTCATAAAAATAAGCTTTTTCATTCATATTAGCCCATTTTCTTGTTGAGACAGCGATCTCTGCTAATGCTTGTCTAGTTCTGTCTTCACCATACATTTCCATATATTTTCTTGCTGCCATTGCATAATTTATTGGTGGCCCCATTATTCCATAAGGAGAAGTATATTGATCTGCAGGCATCCCTCCACCGCTTCGGTTTCTAGCTCTATCACTCCTTCCACTTTGTCCATGAGTTATAAGAGCAACTTCACAATATCCTGCATTTATAGCTGCTAGTGCATGTGCTAAATGTATAACAAAAGAAGAACCTCCAACTATAGTTGAGTCTGTAAAATTAGGTTCAATTCCTAAGTATTCTCCAAGATCATAAGTTGAGTAACCAGCGGTAAATAATCCATCTACATCTGAAATTTTCAATCCAGCATCATCTAAAGCGTTATGTGCAGCTTGAGCATGGTGACCTAAAGGAGATATCTCTGGAACTTTACCAATTTTATCTGATTCAGCAACCCCTACAATTGCTGCTTTACCTGACAGGGACCTTCTTAGTTCTTTCATTTTTTTCCCTTCTACTAAAAAAATTATCTAAGTTAATATTCTTGAGTAAATGATAGCAATTTAAATTAAATTTTCTAGTTTAGAGGAGAGTAATCTGTTGGATTTAATAATTGGTTTTCTACATTCTTCACAATCAAACCATCGCGATGTGATTCTTCTACTACTTTACTCCATTCAGGATCATTTCTAAAACTATTCCAAGAATTAACTCTTGATTCATGACTTTCGTACGCCACTAGGTAGGTGAGTGTATTATTACTAGGACCAACATCTGATGTCCAATATCCTACATTTTTAATTCCATGTTTTTCAAATAATTTCAGTGTATGATTTCTAAATCTATTATTTAGGTTTTCGAGTTTTCCAGAAAAACATTCATATATTCTAAGTTCGTAGATCATAATTACTCCTTATTTTTAATTCATACTATCTGATAACTGCAAGCCGTCATTAGTCAAGACGTCAAAAACAGAATAGTTCTCTTTTGAACAACCAGTAATATCCTGAAGCATGATTATATATGTACCTTTTGGGAAACTATAACTTATGAGATTTGGATGATCATTTTGATTCTCAATTTGAGATTCTGGTTTTGCTGAATAATTATAATTTATCGGTAACCATTCAGATACTTGTTTATTATTTCTTAATGCAGTTACACCTTCACAAAAATCCATTTCTTGTGAGTTTTCAATTACAGTTCCATTTGAAATCATTACCACACTATAAGCAATAGATTCATCCTCATAATTTCTGAAAATTACCTGAATTTTCCCATTTTCAATATCTTCAAATGGAAATTCAACTTTTTCCTTAGTCAAAAGAGGCTCATAAATATTAATATCATCATTTCCACAAGCTATTGCCAAGGATAATATAAAAAAGGTTATAAAAATTTTTTTCATTTTTTTCTCCACAAATGGTCGGGGCAGCAGGATTTGAACCTACGACCTCCCGGCCCCCAGCCGGACGCGCTACCAAGCTACGCCATGCCCCGCAAAATTGTTTTTGCAATATAATATAGATAGAATACATTATAATATTAATCCTTTCCTATAAAAAAAATATGCAAATAAAAGAACTTAAGCAAGAGGCCTCAAGATTACGCGATCAAATTGTTGAAATTTTGAGGAATGTTTGACCTTGATAAGTTAAATTCAGAGATATTAGAATTAGAAAAAAAATCCTCTGACCAAAACCTTTGGAAAGATAACAATTCCGCTAAAAATTTTTTGAAGCAATTAAAATCAAAAAAGGATTCATTAGATCAGTTTAATAAACTAGATAATTCTTCTACTGAAATACTAGAACTATGCGATCTTTCCTTAGAACTTGAAGATGAGAGCTCAGAAAAATCTATACATAAAGCTATAATTGATCTTCGTGAAATATATAGCAAAACATCTCTCAAACTAAAGATGAAAGGTGAATTTGATCAAAGAAATGCAATATTAGGAATTAAGCAAGGAGCTGGGGGAGTAGACTCTCAAGATTGGGCTGAAATTTTGCTAAGAATGTATAAAAGATGGTGTGAAATTAATAATTTCACATTAGAAA
>MDTB01075643.1_pt1 | contig 17608 bp, 19 predicted proteins | sample 811161 | NCBI WGS metagenome assembly MDTB01 (sample SAMN05326650, study PRJNA326480) | marine metagenome | isolation source: seawater | place: Mediterranean Sea | collected 2009
AAAAGGAATAGAGATTGTATTTGTTCAAATAGCAGGATTAATTGCTAGAAGAATTAAATGTGAACTTGATGAAAATCAAATTGTTAAAAGTGGAGAAAAATTTGGTTTAATTAGATTTGGAAGTAGGTTAGATATTTATTTACCATTAGATTCAAATATCAATATTTTAGAAGGACAAACAGTCATCGCTGGCGAAACTATAATTGCGAATTTAAAAAGAAAAAAAACTGGGTCAAAAAGTATAAAAACTTAAAATTATTTCTTTATATTTTTTTCAAAAATTAAATATCATGAAAAAACTTTCAATTGTCAGATTAATCCCAAATATTGTGACTTTTATTTCACTAACTTTAGGCCTTACATCTATAAAATTTGCAATAGATAATAAATGGGAAATTTCAGTTTCTTTAATAGTTTTTGCCTCATTTTTAGATAATATTGATGGAAAATTAGCTCGTTTATTTAAAAGTAATTCTAATTTTGGAATTGAACTAGATTCACTATCTGACTTTTTAAGCTTTGGAATTGCTCCGGCACTTATTGTTTTTTTTTGGACATTAGATGGTTCAATAAACAATAGTTGGGCATACGTAATATTTTACGCTATTTGTTCATCTTCAAGATTAGCTAAGTTTAATATTTCCTCTCATGAAAAAGATACTAAAAATATACAATTAAAATTTTTCCAAGGTATTTCTACACCCGCAGCTGCAGGATTAGTTCTACTTCCAATGATGATTTTTTTTAGGTTTGAAATTGATTTTTTTATAAACCCTATACTTACTGCAATAGTATTAATTTGTTCAGCCATTCTAATGAACACTAATATACCTACATACTCATTTAAAGGTTTAAAGATTGAAAAAAGAATAATTCCTATTGTAATTATATTTTTTGCAGGTTTTTTATCTTTGTTAATAACTGATTTTTGGCTTGCTATGATATTATTTATTAGCTTTTATTATTTATCAATACCTATTGCTTATTTTCACTCAAAGAAGTTAGAGTAGTGTAATTATATTAATTACTAATCTTTATTTTCTCACCTAAATATATAAGGCATGGTGTAATAATTAAAGTTAAGATAAACGAAAAAATTATTCCAAAAACAATTGCATTAGATAATTGAAGCCACCATTGAGAACTAGGACTCCCTATATTTATAGATTGATTTAAAAAATTTATATTTAATCCAATGGCCATTGGAATTAGACCCAAAAATGTAGTAAGAGTAGTTAATAGTACTGGTCTTAGTCTTTGAGCTCCTGTTCTTACGATTGCGTCTTTAACATCCTTTGATTTTTTTCTGAGTTTTCTATAAGTATCAATTAATACTATATTATTATTTACAACAATTCCAGCTAGCGCAATAATTCCTATTCCTGACATTACTATTCCAAATGGTTGTTGTGTTATGATAAGTCCAATCATTACTCCGATTGTTGACATAACAACTGATGTTAAAATTATAAACGCATAATAGAAACTTTCAAAAGTAACAATCAAAATTACAGAAATTAGAAATATGGATATAAAGAAAGCTTTAATAAGAAACTTTTTTGCTTCTTCCTGATCTTCTTCCTCACCTCTGAATTTTATAATTGATTTAAAAGTGTTCTTATTGAGCCAATTATTAATTTCTTTAACTTTATTATTTACTACATATTTTTTATCAATATCAAATAAAATATTCTGTGAATTCTTTGAGTCTACTCTGTTTATATTACCTATTTTTGGTTTTGCAGTTCTTGATACGAAAAGACTTAATGGAACATGACCATTTTTACCTTGAATTTCGACTCGATCGAGTTCATCAAGTGTTCTATATTGTTTGTTAAACTTAACAACAATATCTATTTCTTCATCACTATCTTCTGGCATAAATTCGCTAATTTTTAAACCATGAGTAACCATTTGGATTGAATTACCGATAGTTAATATATCTATACCATGTTTGTCTGCTTGGGATCTGTCTACTAATATTTCCCATTCAATCCCTGGAATATTAGAACCTTCATCCAAATTTTTTATCCATGTTTTATTTTTTAAATAATCAAGAATAAATTTAGAATCTTTTTCCAATTCACCTTTATTATAATTTGAAATTTCAAGTTCAACATCTTTATCCTTTGGTGGCCCATCTTTTTTTTCAATTATTTCAACTTTTATTCCTGCAATCTTATTACATTCAGATAGAAGTTCATTAATTAAAAACTTTGCTTTAGGTCTTTTTTTCCAATTTATAAATTCGATTTTAATAGTTCCAATTATATCTTCTGCACCTTTGTTCGCATTTCCTTTCATAATCCCACTTTTTGAATAACTATTTCTTATAAATTCATTTTTTAAGACTATATTTTCAACTTTCTTTACAATTTTATCTTTATCAAATATTGATAGATTCCCTCTTGCATGAATAACTACTTCAGCATAATCAGGTTCTATGGGTGGAAAGAACTCAAATCCTTTCCCAATTTTAGAATAAATTATTTGAATTAAAAATAATAATATAAATGTTGAAATTACAATTTTTAGAGGATTTTTTAAGGCAGAACCAAGAATACTTATATATAGTTTTTGAATTCCTGTAACTCTTGAAAGTTCACCACTTTCAAGAAGTCTTAGATTTTCCTTTTCTACTAAGTTGTGAGAATCACTACCCAAAACATTGCCAAGAACAGGAATAAAAATTAAAGCCATTAATAAAGATGATGTTAAAACTGTTAAAAGTGTTATTGGTAAATAGTACATAAATTCTCCTGCCATCCCAGGCCAAAAAATAAGTGGAAAAAAAGCAGCAAGAGTAGTTAAGGTTGATGCAATTACTGGTATAGCCATTTTTTCTGCTGAAATTAGAAAAACGTTTTTTTCATTATTTTCTGAAGATCTTCTATTAGCATATTCTACAACTATTATTGCACCATCTATTAAAATACCAACAGAGAGAATCAATGAAAATAATACAACTATATTAATAGTGACACCCAAAAAAGAAAGAAAGATCATTGAAATTAAAAATGAACCAGGTATTGAAATGCTTACCAATAAAGCAGATTTAATACCCATCCAAGAGATAATAATAATAAGTACGAGAATCACAGCTAAAATAACATTATTTTCTAAATCCGATATCATTGTATTAATTGCTTTTGATTCATCTTGGAAGAAAGCAATTTCAAGTTCTTCTGGATATATTTTCTTAGAATTTATAACTATTGTTTTAATTTTATTAATGGTTTCTATAATATTTTCACCAGTTCTTTTTGAAACTTCAAGAATAACTGCATTTTTTCCATTATTTCTCGCAAATCCTTTTATATCTTTAAATGAATCTCTAATTTCAGCAATATCTTTCAAGGTTACTACAGAATTATTATTAGACTTAATTGGTAGAGCTAGAATATCATTGATATTTTCGAATAATCCTGGAACTTTAATATTAAAGCTACCAGATTCACTGTTCAGTGTTCCTGCAGGTATAAGGATATTACTATTTTTTAATGACAACAATATTTCTTTTGCTGTTAAACCATAAGTTTTTACAGTTTTTGGATCAACTATTATATCTATTTGACGCTCATCTTCACCAATAGTCTTTACCTCTAAAACTTCTGAAATATTTTCTATATTATTTTTTAATTCTTTTGCAATTTTCATTAAAGCTCTTTTTTCAACAGTTCCAGAAATTGCAATTGCTAAAACTGGAAATCTTGATAAATTTACTTCTGTAACCACTGGCTCTTCTGTTTCGGATGGAAGCTTATTTTTTACAAGATCTATTTTTACACGAGTGTCATTTAAAGCTTTTTGAGCATTAAAACCTGCATCAAATTTTAATACTATATTTCCACCACCTAAGTAAGATGTTGAGGACATTTTTTTTATACCCTCAATGTTTTTAAGCTCTTTTTCGAGGGGTTTTATCAGTAGTCTTTCCGAGTCATTTGGTGAAATTCCTTGATGGATTAATGAAACATAAATAACTGGAAGACTAATATCAGGATCAGCTTCTCTCGGAAGATTAGAATATGTATACAAACCAAATAAAATTGAAAAAAAGAGAATAGTTAAAAGAGCTTTTGAAGATCTTAAAATACTTCTTAGCATAGCTCAATCTTTAAAATTTTCATTAACCAAATCTCCATCTAAAACATATTCTTGTCCTCTAGTAATTATTGTTAATTCTTTTTTATTTTCACTATCAATCCAATACCCAGTTCCAATATCACTTAGAATCTTTATTGGCAAAAAAGTTACTTTTTTTGCAACTATAATTTTAATACCTAATTTTCCTTGATTATTCAGAGAAATAACTGAAGAGGGAATAAAAAAAGCTTCAATTTTCTTTTGTTGGATATGAATTTCTCCAGAAATTCCAGATAAAATTTCTTTTTCTGGATTATTAATTTCAAGTTGAACTAGAAAATTTCTAGTTAAATCATCAGCACTGGCAGAGATATAATTAATTTTCCCCTCAATTTCCTTTCCATTACTTATTATTGCAATACCTTTTTGACCAACAAATAAATTTGCTACTTCATTTTCTGAAGCTGATGCTTCCAAAAAAATAGGATCTAAATCAACTAATTTTACAATTTTATCCCCTTTTTTCAGATAATCACCCAACTCTACAAAGCTATCTTCCAAGAAACTATCAAAGGGAACAATTACTTTAGTGTTATTTAAGTTTACTTGACTTCTTTCAAATAAAGCTAGTGCATTTTCATAATTTGTTCTTGATTCAGATAATTTAACTTCTGATCTAAAACCATTTTTAAATAATTTTTCTGCAACTTGATATTCTTTTTTTCTCTGTTCAAGTAATGCTTCCATTTCTTTAGCTTTAGCAACTTTATCTTCAGGATCAACTAAAACAATCTGTTTTCCAGCTTTAACACTTAGACCTTTGGTGTAGTTTATAACACTTATTTTTCCTTCAACTTGAGATCTAAGAGTTACAATACGTGATGATTTAGTGTAACCTCTTAAAATTATTTTTTTTGTGAAAGGTTTAACAAATATTTTTTCAACTAGAACATTATTAGTTTTTAGAGAGCTTTCATTTATTTTTTCATTTTCTGTTTTATCAAGATAATTAGAAAAATAAAAAAATATAAAAAGAATAGTTACTAAAATATAAAAATATTTACTTTTAATTAATTTTTTACAGCTTTTTAATTTAGTCATTAGAAATATAGAATGAATCATAGCTTATTAAAATCAAATCTTAAATATAAATATGCTACTAAATATAAGAAGTTTTTAGTATGTTAAAAAGGGGATAAAAAAATTGATCAAAGAAATCAAAAGATTTGCTGCAATTGATCTAGGAAGTAATAATTGTAGATTAGTTATAGTCGAAATAATAAATTCTGAGATTAAGATTTTACAAAACTATTCACAGATCTTAAACCTTGGAAAGAATTTATCTTTTAGTAATGAATTTAGTGATGAGATAATTAATAAAACCTTAAAGGTTTTTAAGATAATTTCTGAAAAGCTTGACTTATATAAAGTTAAAAAATATAGATGCATTGCCACAGAAGCTTGTAGAATATCGATTAATGCAAAAGAACTAATTGAAAAAATTTTAAAATATACTGGTATTGAGGTTGAAATTATTTCCTCCTATGAAGAATCAAGACTATGTTTGAAAAGTTGTTCAAATCATAAAAATTTAGATTATGATTTTAATATGATATTTGATATTGGAGGTGGTAGCACAGAGATAATAATGACTAATGTCTTGAGTGAACACCAGAATAATAACTTTGATTATATTTCTATTCCTTTAGGAGTGGTCAATTATTCTGAAAAAGTATTTTTATCAAGTGAAGAAAAAATTAAAATTCAGTTAAAAAATCAATTAAATTTAATAAAAAATAAAAATGAATTTAGACATAAAAAAATAAATGTAATTGGGTCTTGTGGGACTATCACTAGTTTATGCGCAATTCATAGAAAATTAAGTTATTATGAGAGAAAAAAAGTTGATGATTTTATAATGTCTATTAGTCAATTAAGAGAATCTTGTGAATTAGTAAAAAAAATGAATTTAGATGAAAAAATCAATCATCCATGTATTGGTCATCATAGATATGAATTACTAGATTGTGGAATAATTATTTTGGAAGAAATAATTAATAATTGGGATATTCAGAAAATTTTAGTTTCGGATCGAGGACTGAGAGAAGGAATTATTCAAGATTTTATTAATTGAAATTGAATGAAAAAAATTAAGTTAAAAAAAAAAAATAAAAGCAATAAGTGGTTGTTAAGGCATCTTAATGACGAATATCTTTTAAAAGCAAAACTTAACGGATACCGTTCACGTTCAGCATTTAAATTAATTCAAATAAATAAGAAATTTAATTTTTTTTTTAAAGATGCAAATGTAATTGATCTTGGAGCAGCTCCTGGAGGTTGGAGTCAGGTTGCAAATGAACTCGTAAAGCCTAGTGGTAAAATTCTAAGTTTTGATAAGCTTGTCATTGAACCTATTGATGGTGTAAAATTTATTGATCTTGACCTCTATAATATTGATGAAGTTGAACGTGAAGTTAAAGAGTATTTTGGAAAGAAAGTTGATATTATATTAAGTGATATGGCTCCTAATACAACTGGTCATAAAAATACTGATCATACAAGAATCATAAGTCTTGCAGAGTTAGCTATCAATTTAACACAAAATAATTTAAAAAAAGGTGGTTTTTTTGTTTGTAAAATTTTTCAGGGTGGGGCGCAAGGTGAACTTTTATTACTTTTGAAAAATCATTTTCAGAATATAAAATACTATAAACCAAATGCTTCACGTCAAGAATCTACAGAAACATATTTATGCGGTATAAAAAAATAATTTTTTAGTTTCTTGTTTAATAAATATGCAATATAGATTATTAAAACTTTTGAGAAATTGATGCAGAACATAAACGAAGCACTGACATTTGACGATGTTTTAATTGTTCCTGCTTTATCAGGAATAAAACCAACTGAAGCTATTGTTTCGTCAAAAATTACAACTAAATTTAAGATTAATATACCTTTGATTTCTAGTGCAATGGATACTGTAACTGAATCACAAATGGCAATAAAGATGGCGCAATCTGGTGGGATTGGTGTAATCCATAAAAATCTTTCACCTGTAAATCAAGCTGAAGAGGTGAGTAAAGTTAAGAAATTTGAATCAGGGATGGTCATAAATCCATTAACTATTAACCCTGACAATACTCTTGAAGAAGCAATTAAACTTAAAACAGAAAATAATATTTCTGGTATTCCAGTTGTTGAAAAAAAAACCAGAAAATTGATTGGAATGCTGACTAATAGAGATATTAGATTTGCAAAAAATTTAAATCAACCTGTAAGCTCATTAATGACAAAAGATAATTTAATTACAGTTTCTGAAAACATTAAAACAGTTGATGCTAAAAAATTATTACATCAGCATAGGATTGAAAAACTTTTAGTTGTAAATAAAAACTATAAATGTGTTGGATTAATTACTGTAAAAGATATTGAAAAAGCCGAAAAGTACCCAAATTCAAGTAAAGATTCATTAGGAAGGTTAATGGTTGCAGCTGCAATAGGAACAGGAGAAAAAGAAGGTATAAATCGTTTGGAATTTCTTAAAGCAGCAGATGTTGATTTGATAGTTATTGATACAGCTCATGGCCATTCAAAAGCAGTTATTAAAACTCTTAAAGAAATAAAAAAAAAATATAAAGATTTTCCTGTGATAGTAGGAAATATTGCAACGGCTGAAGCTGCTGAGGATTTAATAAAGTTTGGCGCTGATGGTCTCAAAGTTGGAATAGGACCTGGTTCAATATGTACTACAAGAATTGTTGCTGGGGTTGGGGTTCCTCAGCTTTATGCTATTTCTGAAGTTGTAAAAGTTGCTAAAAAGAAAAATGTTCCAGTTATTGCAGATGGAGGGATTAAATTTTCTGGTGATATATCTAAGGCAATTGCAGTTGGAGCTGATGCAGTTATGATTGGTTCTTTATTTGCAGGGACTGACGAGGCACCAGGAGAGATATTTCTTTCCCAAGGAAGAAGTTATAAATCTTACAGAGGCATGGGATCATTGGGTGCTATGGGAAGAGGTTCTGCTGACAGATATTTCCAAGAAGAGATTGAAAATCCATCTAAATTAGTTCCAGAAGGAGTTGAAGGAAGAGTTCCATATAAAGGTAGTGTTACAAAAGTAATTGAACAATTAATTGGTGGATTAAAAGCAGCAATGGGCTACACAGGGAATAAAACAATTGAAGAATTAAAAACCAAAACAAAAATGGTTAGAATTACTAATGCTGGTTTAAATGAAAGTCATGTTAATAGTATTTCTATTACAAGAGAATCTCCTAACTATCAGTTTAATAAATGATAAGCCAAATACTGATTATTGACTTTGGTTCACAAGTAACTAAATTAATCGCTAGAAGAATTAGAGAGTTTGGAGTTTATTGTGAAATATTACCATATAATAAGATCACCGAAGAATTAATAAGTATAAAGAAACCAAAAGGAATAATTTTATCAGGAGGTCCTGCTTCTGTAGATGATACTCTTAAAATAAAGCCCCCAAAATTTATATATGAAATGAATATTCCTATTCTGGGTATATGTTATGGACTTCAATTAATTGCAAAACACTTTAAAGGAAAAGTTGAATCAAATCATGAAAGAGAATTTGGTAAAGCTTTAATAAAATTAAAAAAAAAATCACCAATTACTGCTGGGGTATATTCCAAAAATAAAGAATATAAGGTTTGGATGAGTCACAGTGATAAAATAAACTCTTTGCCAAGTGGATTTGAGAAAATTGCATCAAGTCCAAGTTGTAAATATTCAATTGTTCAGAACCTAAAAAAAAAAATTTTTGGTGTTCAGTTTCATCCAGAGGTTGTACATACAAAAGGAGGTCACTTACTTTTAAAAAACTTTATTTTTAAAATTTCTTTTTGTAATAAAGATTGGAAGATGAGTTCATTTAAAAATCAAATGATAAGTAGTATTAAAAAAAATGTAGGAGAAAATAGCAGTGTAGTTTGTGGTTTATCTGGTGGAGTTGATTCAACAGTCACAGCAGTTTTAATTCATAAAGCTATTGGAAGTAGATTGAAATGTATTTTTGTAGATACAGGTTTAATGAGAAAATTCGAAGTTGATGAAATAAAGAAATTATTTGTTAAAAATTTTAAAATAGACTTAAAGATAGTTAATGCTAGAAAAAGGTTTTTAGATAATTTAAGAGGTATAGTCGATCCCGAGAAAAAAAGAAAAATAATTGGGAAAACTTTCATTGATATATTTGAATCTATTTCCAAAAAAAGTGAAAATATAAAGTTTCTTGCACAAGGTACTTTATATCCTGATGTTATAGAGTCAATATCATCGTTCGGAAATTCAAAAGTAACTATTAAGTCTCATCATAATGTTGGAGGTTTACCAAAAAAAATGAATCTTAAACTTTTAGAGCCATTGAGAAATTTATTTAAAGATGAGGTGAGAGTTTTAGGAAAAGAGTTAGAGATTCCTGATACTTTTATTGGGAGACATCCTTTTCCTGGTCCTGGACTTGGGATAAGGATTTTAGGAGAAATCACAAAGAAAAAAGTAAAAATACTTCAAGAAGCTGATTACATATTTATAAATAAACTAAAAAAAGCAAAGTTATATCATAAAATTTGGCAAGCTTTTTGTGTTCTACTACCAGTTAAAACCGTGGGTGTCATGGGAGATAATAGAACTTATGAATATGTTTGCGTAATTAGAGCAGTTTCCTCAATGGATGGTATGACAGCAGAGTCATATAACTTTAATCCAAATTTTATAACTGATTGTGCAAATGAAATTGTTAATAATGTTCCTGGGATTAATCGGGTTTGTTATGATTATACATCTAAACCTCCAGGAACAATTGAGTGGGAGTGATTAAACTATAAAATTAATTTTGAAATTGCAAGTTTCAAAGTACTTTAAAATTTTTTAAAAAATACAATGTAAATAGTATCTTATGTATGAAGAATAATTGGTTTTGGAATTAATAGAAATAACGTGATGATGGATAAAGAACTTGAACTTTGTAAAAAAGAAAATTTAACAATTAATGAAGAAGTAATTTGTGATCAACATATATTACATAAGTCAATGATAGATAATCCTCTAGCCTTTGTATTATTTTATTTGTTTTCAATAATATTTATTGCCTTACTCTTTCAGTTATCACAAAGAAAAATTAGTAAGAAAGATAAGAAAAATAAATAATCTTAACTCAAATATCATTTTTTGTTGTATTTTACAGTTTATTGTTCTTTTTGCTTCAATTGAAATTTCTAAGATTTTTAACTTTAAGTTAATAAAAATAAAGTTTTTAAATTTTTATTCAAAAAAGATTTTGATTATTTATTTATCATATTTTTATTTTATTTTAATTTTTTATTTAACTGCTTTTATATTAATTCTAATTGATGAAAAAAATGGTCTTCAGATATCAAATTTCCTTTTTTTTTTTTATATAAATTTTAATTTATGTTTAAAAATTGGTAAGTCTGAAAAATTCTCCAATTGGATTGGTAGTGGTCTGGACGAAACTATGAGAATATTTGTAATGTTTATTATTTGTCTTAATTGTGTATATTTTTTAACTAGAATTACTCATAGCTTAACCTTATTAAAATAATTTTAATGACTCTTTTTATCAATATAAATGTTATTTGTGGTCAGAATATTTGAAATAAAGATGATGCTTAAAGTATTAAATATAATCAAATATATTAGAAAAATTTTAACTTCATGGATTCCTAATTTCTCAAAAGATTTTCTACGTATGATTCGTGAATATGAATTGCAAGGAATAATTAAACAATTTCCAAAAAACTGTGAGATACTTGAAATTGGTGGTGGAAGTGGATGGCAAGCAAATATAATGAAGAATATGGGGTTTAACGTCTATTCAGTTGACATTAAAGGTAGTGAATATTTTGATGAAAAAATATTTAATGTACAAGTTTATGATGGTATAAATTTGCCATTTAATGATAAAAAATTTGATCTAATTTTTAGTTCTAATGTTTTAGAGCATATAACTTTATTAGATAAACTTCAGTCAGAAATTCATAGAGTTTTAAAGGATGACGGTATTGCAGTGCATATCTTACCTTCATCTTCATGGAGGCTTTGGACTATATTTACTGATATAATTAAATTTTGGCGTTTTACTAAACCTCATGGTGAGCATGCTACTAATGTATTTTATGAAATATTTTATTTCAAAATTAATTGGTGGAAGAAAAGTTTTATTAAAAATAAATGGGAAATTTTTAAAATTATACCAAACAAACTTTTTTATACAGGAAATCTAATTTTAGGAAAAAAATTAACTATACAAAAAAGAAAATTACTCAGTTTAATATTAGGAAGTAGTTGTAATATTTATTTTTTAAAAAAAAAATCTTAAAACCAATGTATGATTGTGTGAATAACCTGTTAAAAATATGTTAGCAATAAATAATAACTATATAAAATAATATTACTGGTAATTGTGGATAATTATTTTAAAAAATTAGACTATAAAAAAGTTTGCCAATTAGCGTAGAAATTATTAAAAAGCCAAATAATTTAAGTAACTTGAATAGAATTTTAAAAAAGTTTTGTTTTATAGATAATTTTTTGTAGTCTTTGTAGATTCTTAATATAGTTTTTTTGAAATAATTTATTAAGAATAAAATTAAAGCGCCAACGACAAAATAAAGAAAGTATTCAAAAAAAGTTAAGTATCCAGATAATGTATCTTTAAAATCATATAATTTATTAATTATCATTTTTGAAATCTTTTATTTCAATTTCACATTGACTACATATTTGATAATTTATATTAGTTTTTGGGTATATAGTTTTCAATTCATTTGAAAAAATCCAAAAAGTTGAACCACATTTCTGACATTCAACCCATAACTTACTCATTATTATATTATTTTTTCAATTAAGATTAGGAATCTAATCGAAAAAATTACTTAGATTTGAGCTTTTTTAAAACTCTATTAAAAACTTCTTTAACATCAGCTTTTTTGATCTCAGTATTCTCTGTCTTTTTTTTATTTTGTTCCATTTTAAATTTCCCCTAGTTTATATTTAAGTATAATTTATAATTTAATATTAACTTAGTTAATATAACTATAATTCTATAATGATGAAACAATTTTATAATTTAATTACCTTGCAAACTAATGGTAAATCTTTAGTGGATGTAACGTCTAAAGTTAATTCTTTTATTTCTAATCATAATATTAATAACGGGATAATTAATTTAACTGTTTTGCATACTAGTGCTTCTTTACTGATTCAAGAAAATGCTGATCCATCTGTTATTGATGATTTAAAGATTTTTTTTGAAAAGCTTGTTCCTGAAGATAATAATTATAATCATTCTTCTGAGGGTAAAGATGATATGCCAGCACATATTAGAAGTGCACTAACGCAAACTAACATCAGTTTAAGTATTATAAATGGTAGTATTCTTTTAGGGCAATGGCAGGGAATCTATTTGTTTGAACATAGAAATAATGTTAAAAAGAGAAAAATTATGCTTCATATTTTGGGAGATTAACTTTATGGCACTTTTAAAAACACCGTTATGTGATTTTGGAAAAAAGCTAATACCTTTTAAACTTAAAGATATAAATGAAAATGAAATTTCTGTAAGTAATATATTAGGTGAAAATGGAACCTTAATTATGTTCATTTGTAATCATTGTCCATATGTTCAAGCAATAATTAAAGATTTAGTAAAAACAACAAAATTAATTAAAACTCTAGGAATTAATTCAATAGCTATAATGCCAAATGATTATATTAAATATCCTGAGGATAATTTAAAAAATATGAAAATTTTTTCTGAATTAAATGATTTTGATTTTCCCTATTTAATTGATGAGTCTCAAAAAATAGCAAAATTATATGATGCCATTTGTACGCCAGACTTTTTTGGTTTTAATAAGAATAATGAGTTACAATATAGGGGTAGAATTACGGAATTGAAAAATTTAGAACCTGTGGAGTCATCTGAAAATGAATTATTTATTGCAATGAAAGAAATATCTTTGACTGGAAAGGGTCCGCTAGAACAAAATCCAAGTATGGGTTGTAGTATAAAATGGAAATTATAATTTATAGATTTTATTTATTGCTTCAAAGACTGTTTTTCCAATAATGTCGGGTTTCTTATAATAAGACTTAAATTTGCCCTCATAATTTTCAATAAATGCTGTATTGAGTCCAGCATTTTTTGCTCCTGCTATATCCCATGCATGAGATGCAATCATGATAGATTGACTTGGTTTAATTTTATAATGTTTTAAAACATTAAGATATGGTTCTGGAAAAGGTTTCCATCTATTTACGTCATCTACTGAAAAACAAGAATCTACATAATCAAATAATTGATTTCTTTTTAATAGTTCTTTAGTTATTTTAGCATGACCATTTGTAAGAGTAGCTATACGAATGTTCTTTCTTTTTAGAATTTTAAAGGATTTTTTTATATCTTTATGAGCCTTCAATTTAGTAAAACCGTTCAAAATATATAAGGAATTTTTAGTAATTTTTTTTACTCTATTAATTTCTAAAATACTATTTAATTGGTTTAAACCAATAACTCTGAATGGTTTGAATATTCCAAGACAACCAAGACTGAAACCTTCTTTTAATACATTATTAAACCATAAGTCACATAATTCTTTTTTAAGACCTATTTTCTTAAATCTTTTTTCTAATTCTTTAAGATGAAATAAAGTTTGATTAACATCAAAAATAATAAGTTTTATATTTTTCAATTTAGATAACCAAAATTAAGTGAACGTTTTTTTAATATTATATATTAATTTAAAAAATATTAAATTTTTGTTCGCATACAATCAATACTTTAGTATTTATATTAATTAATACTAATTTAAGTTTTTAAAAAAGGAATTGAATTGTCAGAAGAACTTTTAACTAAAGACTTTCATGAAATTTTTAGATTAGGTTCTGATGCTTTAATAAAAGAAAAGAAATATTTAAAAGCTATAAAACTGTTTTCCCTATGTCTAAACAAGGATCCAAAAAATTCTTTTGTTTGGTCACAAATAGGATGTGCATATTTAGAAAATAGGGAAATGAAGATGGCACTAGAGTGCTTTAATACATCTATCTTTCTTGAACCATCAAATGTAGAAACTTACTTAAAGTTAGCTTATCTTTTTTTTGAAATGGGAAAAATTCAAGAATCAATCTCTACGTTTGAGAAATGTTTAGAAATAGATCCTGTCAATATTTCAGCACTAAGAAATTTAGCTTATATTAAATTACAACTTAATTTTAAAAATATAGAAAATCTTAATTTTTTTGAAAAATATAGAGATAAGACATCCACATTAAGTCTTGATCATAAAAAGATTCCTTTTGAAGAACTAAAGAAAGAACATTTAAATATAAAAAAAAAAAAAAGAATCTTTATTATTAATGAGGATGGTTATGGTGATGATATCATGTTTGCAAGATATCTTATTTTACTGAAAGAAAAAGGTTTTGAAGTCAGTCTTAGTACAAAAAAAAATTTAATGAACCTTTTGAGATCATCCCCTTCATTAAAAGATATAAATATCAACTTTCATTTCCCTCGTGATATTTTTTTAAATCATGATTATAAAACTCATTTAATGAGTCTTCCTTATATTTTTTCTGAAAAAATATCTGATATACCTAAACCATTAGAAATAAATTTTGCACAATTAAAAGAAGATTTATCACCAGATTTAAAGAATAAAATTAATAGTATAGTTGAGCCCAAATTTGGAGTCTCTTGGAGTGGTAATAAGAGTCATAGAAGAGATAAAGTTCGTTCAATTTCAATAAATAAATTTTGTGAAATATTTGAAAGGTATAAGAATAATCATTTTTTTGTAATTCAAAAAGATTTAACTGATGATGAAATTATAACTTTAAGTAAATTTAAAAATGTAATTGATTGTAGTCGATATTTAGAGGATTTTTCTCAGACAGCTCTCATTGTATCTAAAATGAATAAAGTTATTACTGTTGATACATCACTTGTGCATTTAGCAGGAACTATTGGGATTAAAACAAATTTATTATTACCCAAAGTTTCAGATTGGAGATGGGGTTTTTCTGGCAATAAAACAGAATGGTATCAAAGCGTATATATTTCTAGACAAAATGATATAGATGATTGGGATCCAGTTTTTGAAGACCTATACAAGAGCCTTTCCTAAGAAAATGTTATGCTGATTATTAAGACTCTATTATAGTGAAATCATAACTTGGTATACAAATAATACTTTGAAGTGCTTTTAGGTAAGAGTTAGAGATTTCTATATTAAAATTACTTTGAATGAAAATTTCACAATAGGTTTTTCCCGCTAAAACAATTGAAGAAAGATGTTTTATATCATGATTATTATCGAGAAGATGCACATAAGATAAAATTTTATTCCAATAAGATTCATTTTTTTTTATTAAGTTTTCTTTAAAAAATATATCATTTCTATTTGGATTAGATGCTTGTCCAATTGTTTCTGATATAAAATGTGCAGAAACATGATCCCAAAAATGATAATTTAAGTACCTAAAAAATTTCTTAGGAAACTTATTTATTATACCTAGTTTTTTAAGTTTTTGAAAATCATCAACTACAAATAGATAACGTTGTAAGACACCATCAACTTGCCACCTCAAACCTGCGTCAGGATTTCCTTCTTTATCTTGCGGTTCAACTAAAGGCGTATCCAAAAATATTCCTTGTTTATTATAGCTGTGCTTTAATATTGAAGCAGAATGAGGGTAGGCTGAAAAAGGATTATTAGGATTAATCTCTAAAACACTATCTTCAATTTTATAAAAATTAGTATTGTTAACATAATCTGATAGAACTTTTTTCATATCATTTGATTTCATTACTAAACTTGATATCCAACCTAAAATTTCGTGATAGCCAAATTTCTCACATAACTTTATTAATTTATCTTTATAAACTTTTCCAGTTCCTTTAGATCTTCTAGCTTGACAAGCATGAAAGAAATTTAAATCTTTTTCATAATTATTCTTTATTGTATCTATTAATGTATTCACTGAATTTTCAGAATATAAATAATCATCATCTCCCATTAACCAAACCCAATCTACTTCATTTGGTATTGTTTGAGATAGATGATATATATTTTTCATATAAGAATTTTCGACTTCAGATTTTTGGTTGAATATATAAAAACCTTCTGTTTTCTTTATGTCATCTAAATACTCATGTGTTCCATCTACTGAGGCTATGTTAGAAATAATTATACTAATTTTAGTATTCTTATCTTTTTTTTGTGTAATTATTGAATTAATAGCTTTCTTAAGATGATTAAGTCTATTAAATGTTGGTATTGCAATTGCTATATGAAAATTCTTCATAATCGCCTATTGAGCAAGTCTTATGCCAATAAAATCCTATAGAATGCTTGAATCTTTTAAATGTATGCTTTTGGCATAAAATTAGCAGAGTTTTATATAAAAATATTCAATATCTTGATGGAGAATTTTAATGAACTTAAAAGAAAGAAAAATGCTCAACATACTCAAAAAATTAAAAGATGAGTATGGGGTCGTAGGTGTTAAAGCAGAATTTGAGTCAGAAGGCACTCGAACAGACGAACTTTTGAGATTATTAGAACTAACATTTAGAAGTGATTTAAAATTAGCATTAAAAATTGGTGGTTGTGAAGCGATAAGAGATTTAATTGAAAGTAAAAATTTTGGTTGTAATTATATAATCGCTCCGATGGTGGAAACTCCTTATGCCCTATCAAAGTTTATTGACGCTAAAAACCATGTTTATAAAATTGATAATAATAAAACTAAATTTTTATTTAATTTAGAAACTGAAACGTCATTCAAAAATATTAAACCTCTAATAAATTTAGCGAAAAACAATATTGATGGGTGTGTTTTTGGAAGAGTAGATTATACAGGAAGTAAAAAGATGCCTCGTTCAAAAATTAACTCCAAGGTTGTTTCAGAGGATGTTTTGATTGCTTCAAAGTTATGCAAGGAAAATGAACTAGATTTTGTAGTAGGTGGAGGAGTTTCAATAGATGCATTAAATTCATTAAATTCATTTAATTCAATTCATTTATCTAGATTTGAAACAAGAAAGATTATTTTTAGTAATAAATCACTTTATGTTCCTAATATTGCGCGTGGGCTTTTATTAGCTGTGGAGTTTGAACTTAATTGGCTAAAAAATAAAAGAGAATATTACAAAAGTATTTATGAGGAAGATAAAGTAAGAATAAATATGTTAGAAAGTAGATGGGAAAACTTAATTTCAGGTCATAAAAGTTTAGAGCTTTCAGCTTAATTTAAAAAATGATAGATAAAAATAAAATCAGAATCTCCGATTATATTTGTGAGAGGCTAATAAAATGCGGCTTATCAAAAACATTTATGATTACTGGAGGTGGATCAATGCATTTAAATGATGCATTAACAAGGAGTAGAATTATAGATGTTCATTTTTTACATCATGAACAATCATTATCAATGGCTGCTGAGGGTTTTTCAAGAGTTA